>Ga0156084_102_pt7 | contig 51022 bp, 57 predicted proteins | sample RifCSPlowO2_02_FD_107737 | JGI IMG/M metagenome (GOLD analysis project Ga0156084, IMG submission 107737) | Betaproteobacteria bacterium RIFCSPLOWO2_02_FULL_66_14
CGGGAAGGCCGAGGTTTCGCGCGACCTGAACGAGGTACGCGCGCTCGAGGCGGCGCTGCTTCGCTTGGGCGACGGCAGTTATGGCCGGTGCAGCGACTGCGGCGGCGACATCGGTCTCGCGCGCCTGCAAGTCACCCCCGTTGCAGCGCGCTGCATCGACTGCCAGACCCGGCACGAAAAGACCCATGATTACCCGGGAGAGCCACGCCTTTAGCGTCCAGGTCGACGTGTCGAGAGGTTTCCTCGGCGCCAAGCGTCGATGGTTGGGGCTGTGGGGAAGGCAGCGTGACTTCGAAGTACGTTTCCAGCCTCAATACGGATCCAAACGGGGTGATTTCGGTCACCTTGCGTGGCATCAGCGGCGCCGTGGATGGAAAGATCGTCACGATGGCGCCGATGATCGACGCGACAAACCAGGCGACGGCTTCCAATCTCGGAGGGCCGCTGTACGGCTGGCGATGCGGCGGCACCGGGACGACCGTATCGGCGGACATGCTGCCGAGTTCGTGCAGAGGCAATTGAAGTGCGACCCGTTCCCTGACCGGGGAAATTGGGATCGCAACGGATTCAGACCGGCATCGCTGCCATTGGAGTGGCTCCCCGACCAGGGCTCGAACCTGGGACCTGCGGATTACAGGTACCCCAAGGTTTCCCCTGGGCCTGGACTTTCTCTTGGCCGACCCGCGCAATCGCGGGGACGGTCCGGCGTGTAAAGTCTCTGCACTTGCCCGGTGGCTTGGCCACCTGCTAGCTCAGGATTGCCCTAGACCGCAAGGTCCTTAGGTTTCCCTGACTTAGCGCCGTTTTCACCACCACGTTTCCATGGCGGGCTGCCTACTTGACAGTCCGTCGCTCTACCAACTGAGCTATCGGGGATCGGATTTCATACTGCCGTGCCCATCGAATTCCCTTCACCTGCCGGTTCGCGGGCCGCGTCAGTCGCAACTTCGCCTCCCTTACGAGAGGCAAGTTGGCGAGCGGGATTATATAGGTGCAACCGTTGTCCGGGCAAAAGATGCCGAAGGCGTCCACCTCGCCACGGTAATCCCGGCGTTTGCCGCCACGATGGTACTGGGACGAGGCGACGGGGAACACGACGGCCACGTTTCTAATTCGCCCGGTCTTGCACTGCACACGCGAAAATACGCCGCCTTCTTCGACGACAGGGTCGTAGCGCGCGTTGTCTCCGAACGGCAGCATCACCTTGACGCCGCGCTCGAGCAACGCAGCCATGATCTGAGACTGGGAAACATCCCCGACCCATTTGCTGTTGTTGCGATTCCGGTTGGAAGTGCGCATCAGGAGCAAGGTGTGAAGACAGCTTCAGGACCTGATCACCTTCGCGATCGCCTCGCTGACGTAATCGACGTTGCCGCGGTTCAGTGCCGCGACGCAGATGCGGCCGCTGTCGATTGCGTAGATGGAAGACTCCTCGCGCAGCCGAGCAACCTGATCCCTGGTCAATCCGGAATACGAAAACATTCCTCTTTGGCGGAGGATGAACGCGAAATCCGCATCCGGCGCCCGCCGCTGGATGCCCTCGAGCAGCGCCTGGCGCATGGCCTTGATGCGTTCACGCATCGCGGCGAGTTCCTGCTCCCACAGCGCGCGAAGTTCCGGCGTCGAAAGCACCGTCGCGACGATCTGCCCCCCCAGCGTCGGCGGATTCGAGTAATTGGCGCGGATCGTCCGTTTCAGCTGGCTGAGCACGCGCGCCGATTCCTCGCTGCCGGTAGTGACGACGCTCAACGCTCCGACCCGCTCTCCATACAGCGAGAACGACTTGGAATACGAACTGGACACGAAAAGCGGCGAATACTCCGTGGAAAAGAGCCGTACCGGGACGCCGTCGGCATCGATGCCGTCGCCGAATCCCTGGTAGGCGATGTCGAGAAACGGAATGAGCGCCCGCTCGCGCACGGCTTGCAGCACCTGCCGCCATTGATCCGCCGTGAGATCGGCGCCCGTGGGATTGTGGCAGCAGGCATGCAGCACGACGATCGCGCCGGCGGGCATCGACTGCAGGCCCTTCAGCATGGCGCCGAATTCGACCCCCCTGGTGGCCGCATCGTAATAGGGGTAGCTCTCGACCGTGAACCCCGCGCTCTCGAAGAGCGCGCGGTGGTTTTCCCAGCTCGGATCGCTGATCCAGACCTTCGCCTCGGGCGCCATGCGCCGGAGAAAATCGGCACCGATCTTCAGACCGCCCGTTCCGCCGAGCGCCTGCACGGTCACCACCCGCCCGTCGCGGACCGCCGTCGATTCCGCGCCGAACAGCAATTGCATCACGGCGCGGTCGTACGCCTGCAATCCGTCGATCGGCAGGTAGGCGTGCGGCGCGCCCCTGGCGAGGTGCGCCTGCTCGGCGCGGCGCACGCATTCGAGCAGCGGCACTTTGCCGTTCTCGTCGTAATAAACGCCGACGCCGAGATTGACCTTGCGCGGGTTCGCGTCGGCGTTGAACGCCTCGGTGACACCGAGAATCGGATCCTTCGGTGCCATCGGAACGGAGGCGAGCGGGGAGGGCGGCTGCGGCTGGTTCATCGTGTAGACTCAATCGTTTCTTCGCTGCGATTCTACCCGTGCTCGCCGCGTCTCCCCAAAATCCGTTCCGGCTGCACCAGCCGTTTCCGCCCGCCGGAGATCAACCCGAGGCGATCGCGAAGCTCGCGGGCGGAATCGAGGACGGGCTCTCGTTCCAGACGCTGCTGGGAGTGACCGGTTCGGGCAAGACCTACACGCTCGCGAACGTGATCGCGCGCCTGGGGCGCCCGGCGCTGGTGCTCGCGCCGAACAAGACGCTCGCGGCGCAGCTCTACGCCGAGTTCCGCGGGTTCTTTCCGCAGAACGCGGTCGAATATTTCGTCTCCTACTACGACTACTACCAGCCCGAGGCCTACGTCCCGGCTCGCGACCTGTACATCGAAAAGGACAGCTCGATCAACGAGCACATCGAGCAGATGCGCCTGTCGGCGACCAAGTCGCTCATGGAGCGGCGCGACGTGGTGATCGTGGCGACGGTGTCGGCGATCTACGGCATCGGCGATCCCTCCGAATACCACGGCATGATCCTGCATCTGCGCCAGGGCGAACGGCTCGCCCGGCGCGAGCTGATCGCGCGACTGGTCGCGATGCAGTACGAGCGCAACGACCTGGATTTCCGCCGCGGCACGTTTCGGGTCCGCGGCGAGGTGATCGACGTATTTCCGGCGGAGCACGCCGAGCACGCCGTGCGCATCACGCTGTTCGACGACGAGATCGAGCAGTTGCAGATGTTCGACCCGCTCACCGGACGGGTGCTGCATCCGATCGTGCGCTTCACGGTGTACCCCTCGAGCCACTACGTGACGCCGCGCGAGACGACATTGCGGGCGATCGAGGCGATCAAGGCCGAGCTGCGCGAGCGCATCGAGTTCTTCCAGCGGGAGGGCAAGCTGGTGGAGGCGCAGCGCATCGAGCAACGCACGCGCTTCGACCTGGAAATGCTCGCCGAACTGGGGTTCTGCAAGGGCATCGAAAACTACTCGCGCCACCTGTCGGGCCGAAAGCCGGGCGAGCCGCCGCCGACGCTGGTCGATTACCTGGCGCCGGACGCGCTCATGATCATCGACGAGAGCCACGTCACCATCGGGCAGCTGGGCGGCATGTTCCGCGGCGACCGGTCGCGCAAGGAAAACCTGGTCGACTACGGCTTTCGCCTGCCTTCGGCGCTGGACAACCGGCCGCTGCGGTTCGACGAGTTCGAATGCATGCTGCGCCAGACGGTGTTCGTTTCGGCGACGCCCGCGGATTACGAGCTGAAACGCTCGGCGCAGGTGGTCGAGCAGGTGGTACGTCCGACTGGACTCGTCGACCCGCAGGTGACGGTCAAGCCCGCGGCGACCCAGGTCGACGACCTGATGTCGGAGATCGCGCTGCGCGTGAAATTGAACGAGCGGGTGCTCGTGACCACGCTCACCAAGCGGATGGCCGAGGAACTGACCGAGTACCTGGCCGAGCACGGGGTGCGGGTTCGCTACCTGCACTCCGAGATCGATACCGTGGAGCGCGTGGAAATCATCCGCGACCTGAGGCTCGGGGAATTCGACGTCCTGGTCGGGATCAACCTGTTGCGCGAGGGTCTGGATCTGCCGGAGGTGTCATTGGTGGCGATCCTCGACGCGGACAAGGAAGGGTTCCTGCGTTCGGCGCGCTCGCTCATCCAGACCATGGGCCGCGCCGCGCGTCACCTGAGCGGCAGCGCGATCCTGTACGCGGACGTGGTCACCGACTCGATGCGGCGCGCGATCGACGAGACCGGGCGACGCCGCGCGAAACAGGTCGCCTACAACGCCGCGAACGCGATTACGCCGACCGGTGTCACCAAGCGGATCAAGGACCTGATCGACGGCGTGTACGACGCCGGGCAGGCGAGCGCCGACCGGCGTGCAGCGCAGGACGTGGCGCGCTATGAGACGATGAGCGAGCGGCAGGTCGCGCGCGAACTGCGGCAACTCGAGAAGCAGATGCTCGAAAGCGCGCGCAACCTGGAATTCGAGAAGGCGGCGCAGATGCGTGACCGCCTCGCCGAGCTCAAGAAACGCGTCTTCGGCGTCGCTCTGGCGTCGGACTAGCGTGCTGGGTCACAAGTTCGGATACGAATATTCCGCGTGTTGTCCGATCTCGTGATTCCCCGCGCCGCTCGCCGTCGCGGGGAATCATGAGACACCGAAGCGGTCGTCGGACACGAACCTGGCCCACCGCGCACCGCCGTCGTTGCCCTGTCTCGGGACTTCGGCAATACCGGCCGAAGTCCCGAGATCGAAGAAAACCATCACGGAATTCGGACCCGGCACACCAGCGCTCTGCTCCGGGCGCGCGCCGCGCGCCCGGGGATTACTTGTGCGTTTCGATCTGGACCAGCGCCTCGTCTGCGGACGGTTTCGGGCGCTCCCTGCGCGGGCGTCCAAGGTGCACCGGTTCTTCCTCGACGACGGCCGCCTGCGTGGTCCCTACGCGAGTCTCGATGATTTGCAGGCCCGCGCTTGCGACGTAGGCCTTCGGGTCAAAGCGCTTCGTCGTATCGGCGTGCGCGGTTTCGACCACCACTGACGCGATCGCGGGCTCCGGCTCGAGTACGGGCGAGGGCGCCGGAACCGTCTCCGGCGCGGTCGCCGCCATCTCTTCCGCAACTGCTGGCGGCGGCGCGATCAACGAGGCAATGAAGGGTGCAGCGGGCTCTTCCCGTGGCTCGGCAGCCGCAACCGGCTCGACCTGAGGGGCGGGCGCCGCAACGGGTACCGGTGCCTCAACGTTGGGCGCCAACTGATCGATGAGTTCGGCCTGGACCGGCGAACTCGGCACTGCGGACATGGCCTCCTCTGGCATCAATTCCGTCTGCATCGGCAGACCTGGCGAGGCGGTCGCTGCAACACCTTCCGGTTTCGCGCCCGGATCCCGGCCGCGATCCCGATGACGGTTGCGCCCACGGCGTCCGCGGCGCTGCCCATCGCCTTCCGCCTGCGCCTGCACGGAAGCATCGCCCCGGACTTCAGGGCGCGGCGGAGTCGCCGCGGGTTGCGGCGACTGCGGACGCGGCGGACGTTGATCCGGACGACGGTCTCCGGCCGGTCTCGGTTGTCCGCCCTGGCCTTGAGCCCCCTGCCTTTGGGGCTGGTCGCGACGGTCCGTGCGATCCTGGCCTGCGGGGCGATCCGGTCGGCCCCGATGCGATTCATGCTGTCGATCGCGCGGTCGCCGGTCATGCCGGTCGCGCTGCGATGACCGCGAACGATCCGCGGGTCGAGAAACCGGGGTTGCGACTGCCGACGGCTGGTTGGACGCCGCAGCCGATTTCGCGGGTACCTCGGACTTGAACCAGCCAAGGATCCGGCTGATCAGTCCGCCAGGCGCCGCTTCCGCGACCGGTTGCGGTAACGGCACCGGTTGCGCCGGCGCGATGGCGCGCGCTTCCTGCACCACCGGGGCCGGCTGCGCGGGAGTGATGCCCTTTACCGCGGCTTCCTGCCGCTCGCGGCGCTGATCACCGGCTTCTCCGACGGGTGCGGTTTCCTCGGGCCGTTCGACCAGTTCATAGCTCGCCGGCACGTGCTCCATCCGGTTCAGTTCGTCGTGCTTCAGTCGCTGGACCTTGTAATGCGGCGTCTCGAGATGCGAGTTCGGTACGAGCACCACGTTCACTTTCAGGCGTGCTTCCAGGCTCTGGATTTCGCTGCGTTTTTCGTTCAGCAGGAACGACGCGACGTCGACGGGCACCTGCGCGTGCACCGCGCCGGTGTTGTCCTTCATTGCCTCCTCCTGCAGGATGCGCAGGACGTGCAGCGCCGTGGATTCGGTGCCGCGGATGAATCCGGTACCGCCGCAGCGCGGGCAACTCGTGTGCGCAGTCTCCTCGAGCGACGGCCGAAGCCGCTGCCGCGACAGCTCGAGCAGGCCGAAGCGGGAGATCTTGCCCGTCTGCACCCGCGCGCGGTCGAAGCGCAGTGCCTCGCGAAGCCGGTTCTCTACATCGCGCTGGTTGCGCGGCGATTCCATGTCGATGAAGTCGATCACGATCAGTCCGCCGAGGTCGCGCAACCGCAACTGGCGCGCGATTTCGTCAGCCGCCTCGAGGTTGGTGCGAAGCGCGGTTTCCTCGATGTCGCTGCCGCGGGTCGATCGCGCCGAGTTGACGTCGATCGCTACCATGGCCTCGGTGTGATCGATGACGACCGCGCCGCCGGAAGGCAGGTTGACGTGCCGCGCGTAGGCACTTTCGATCTGGTGCTCGATCTGGAAGCGCGAGAACAGCGGCACGTCGTCGCGGTACAGCTTGACCTTGTTGACCGTAGCCGGCATCACCGTCTGCATGAACGCGCGCGCCTGGTCGTAGATGTCCTGCGTGTCGATCAGGATCTCGCCGATGTCGGGCTGCAGGTAATCGCGGATGGCGCGGATCACCAGGCTCGATTCGAGGTAGATGAGGAACGGACGCGGAACATAGCGGCCGTCGGCCCCCGGGGTTCGGTCGGCCGCAGCGCCTTCGATCGCCTGCCACAACTGCATCAGGTAGCCGAGGTCCCACTGCAGTTCCTCCAGCGTCCGCCCGATCGCGGCGGTGCGCGCGATCACGCTCATGCCCTCGGGGACCTGCAGCTGCTCGACGGTGTCGCGCAGTTCGTTGCGCTCGTCGCCCTCGATGCGGCGTGAAACCCCGCCGCCGCGAGGGTTGTTCGGCATCAGGACGAGATGGCGGCCGGCGAGGCTGATGAACGTGGTGAGGGCAGCGCCCTTGTTGCCGCGTTCGTCCTTCTCCACCTGGACGATCAGTTCCTGGCCTTCGCGGAGCGCGTCCTGGATGCGCGCGCGCCCGGGGTCGGTGTCGGTGCGGAAGTAGCTGCGCGCCACCTCCTTGAACGGCAGGAACCCGTGCCGCTCCTCGCCGTAATCGACGAATGCGGCTTCGAGACTTGGCTCGATGCGGGTGATGATGCCTCGGTAGATGTTGCCTTTGCGTTGTTCCCTGGATGCCGATTCGATGTCGAGGTCGACGAGCTTTTGCCCTTCGACGATGGCGACGCGCAGTTCTTCCTGTTGCGTCGCGTTGAAAAGCATGCGCTTCACTGCTTGTTCTCCTGCGCGCGCAGGAGACCCTGTATGCGGTCGGTCAGTGCTCTCCCAATGGCTGATTGGTCAACAAGAAAGCCGCCAGTCTCTACGCGCGGATGACTACAGTAAGATCGCTACTTGCGGTGAGCGAGATTAACCACTGCTTCTGGCCCGGCCCTTGCCGGACAGGAGGCGGGTGGCAGGTTCCGGCGCGGGGCTTTCGCACACCGCGTCTTGGGGTTCCTGGGCCTCGCGACTCGAAGCAGACCGCCGGATCATACGCATAATGAAAGAGTTACGCAACGCGAGCCTGCTCGAAGTCGACGCCGAAAGCGCGGCGCAGCGAGTCGACAATTTCCTGCTGCGGCATCTGAAGGGCGTGCCGAAGAGCCACGTTTACCGCGTACTTCGCAGCGGCCAGGTGCGCGTCAACAGCGGCCGCGTGAAACCGGATTACCGTCTCAAGGCGGGCGATCGCGTGCGCCTGCCGCCGTTGCGGCTTCCGGCGCCGTCGCAGCGTCCGGCCGCCCGCCCGCTGGCGCTGCCGGTCGTGTTCGAGGACGCGGCGCTGCTCGTCATCGACAAACCCTCGGGGGTCGCGGTGCACGGCGGCAGCGGCGTGAGTTTCGGCGTGATCGAATCGCTGCGGGTGTCGCGGCCGCAGGCGAAGTTCCTCGAACTCGCGCACCGTCTCGACCGCGACACGTCCGGCCTGCTGGTGATCGCGAAAAGGCGCAGCGCGCTGGTCGAGCTGCACCGCATGCTGCGCGAGGGCGAAATGGAAAAGACCTACGTCGCGGCCGTGCGCGGGCGCTGGCGCGGGGGTGCGCGCGATCTGGACCAGCCGCTGCACAAGCACGTGACGGCGGGCGGTGAGCGGCGGGTGAGCGTGCACGACGACGGAATGCGCGCGCTCACCCGGGTGCGGCCGCTTGCCGTGTCCGAACGCTTCAGCCTGCTCGAAGTGAGGCTGCTCACTGGAAGGACGCATCAGATTCGCGTTCACCTGGCGCACGCGGGGCATCCCGTGATCGGCGACGACAAGTACGGGGACTTCGAGCTGAACCGCACGCTCGCCAAGGAAAAAGGCGCCCGCCTCATGCTGCATGCGCATCAACTCGCGTTCGCGCACCCGGTGACGAAGTCGCGCGTCGCGCTCGAAGCGCCCTGGCCGGACCCGCTGCGTTCGTTTTTCGATCGAGTCACTCCGTCGCATGCGCGCTGAGCGCCGGTACGCCCTGATCGTTTTCGACTGGGACGGCACCCTGATCGATTCGGCCGCCACGATCGTGGACTGCATTCAATCCGCGGCCAGGGATCTCGGCTTGCCGGTTCCCGAGCGTGAGCGCGCGAGCCACGTGATCGGACTGGGGCTGAAGGACGCCTTGCACCACGCGGTGCCTTCGCTGAAGCCGGATCGCTATCCGGAGTTCGCCGAGCGTTACCGCGATCACTTCGTCGCTCGCGAAGACGCAATGCGGCTGTTTCCCGGAGTGCGCGAAATGCTCGAGCGGCTTTCACGGCGCGGACACCGGCTCGCAATCGCGACCGGCAAGACCCGGCGCGGACTCGATCGGGCGATTCTGGCGAGCGGGCTGGCAAGCCATTTCTCCGCCTCGCGCTGTGGGGACGAAACCCGTTCCAAGCCGAATCCGGCGATGTTGATCGAACTGATGCGGGAACTCGCGACCGGCGCGCCGCACAGCCTGATGATCGGCGATACGACGCACGATCTCCAAATGGCGTACAACGCCGGCGTCGACGCGCTCGCCGTCACCTATGGCGCGCACCCGGCGGCGGTGTTGCAGGCGCTTGCACCGCAACGGTGTGTGGCGAGCGTGAGCGAGCTGGAACGATGGCTGGACGCGAACGCCTGATCTGCGCGTCGGGCGCGCTGGCCGAATCCGGCCGCGCCGTCCGGTTCGAAATCGAGTACTTTGGCGCCCGCGCGCCGGCTTTCGTGGTCCGGTACCGCCGCGAGGTCCACGGCTACCTCAATCGCTGCGGCCACACGCCGATGGAACTCGACTGGCGCGAGGGCGAAGTGTTCGATTTCGAGGGCCGCAATTTGATATGCTCGACACACGGCGCGGCGTACGCGCCGGACAGCGGCCGCTGCCTTGGCGGGCCGTGCAAAGGAACCCCGCTGCTGCGGCTGCAGGTCGCGGAACGCGACGGCAACGTGTACTACCTAGGATACGACGATGGCTGACAGCGGCGAACGGTGGGAACGCGAAGTGCTCGAGAAACTCGCCACGGCGGCGCTGAAGGAGCAACGTCGGGCGCGCGCCTGGGGGATCTTCTTCAAGCTTTTGACCTTCGCCTACGTCACGGTGATCATCCTGTTCGCGGTCGACTGGAAACAGTACGGCGAGAGCAGGGGCCGCCACACCGCGCTGGTCGAGATCAACGGACTGATTGCGCCCGGGACCGACGCGAGCGCGGAAAAGGTGACCAGCGCGCTCAACGCGGCGTTCAAGGACAAGAATACGCAGGGCGTAGTCCTGCGCGTCAATTCACCCGGCGGCAGCCCGGTGCAGGCGCAGACGATCTTCGAGGAGACGCGCCGCCTGCGCCGCCTGCATCCGGGAATCCCCCTGTACGCCGTGGTCGAGGATCTGTGCGCCTCGGGCGGCTATTACGCCGCGGTCGGGGCGGACCGGATTTTCGTCAGCCGCTCGAGCATCGTCGGCTCGATCGGAGTGCGCATGGACGGGTTCGGCGTGACCGGGCTGATGGAAAAGCTCGGCATCGAGCGCCGGCTGCTCACCTCTGGCGACAACAAGGCCATGCTCGATCCGTTCCTTCCGATGGAGGAGAAGCACCGGGAATACGCGCTCGCGCTCATGCACGACATCCACGAGCAGTTCATTGCCGCCGTGCGCGAAGGCCGCGGCAAGCGACTGAAGGAAACTCCGGACACGTTTTCCGGCCTGATCTGGAGCGGTGCGCGCAGCGTCGAACTCGGACTGGCGGATGCCTTCGGCAGCCTCGATCACGTCGCGCGTGAAGTCATCAAGGCCGAGGACATCGTGGATTACACGCAGAAGGAGAACCTGGCGGAGAAATTCGCGCGGCGAATCGGTGCGAGCGTCACCGCGGGAGTCATGGACGTGCTGACACGCCTGCCGCTCAATTTGCGCTGAGCGGGTGAGTCCCGGCGGTTCGCGACACCGCGGCCTGCATCAGGAATACCGCAGGATGTCCGCCGAAATCGGCAGGTAAGCGGCGCCACTGCGCGACGCTATGCGTCGCGACCCATTCCTGCGGCATCGTCAGCGCACTGGCGATCGAGATCAGTGTCCCGGGCCTGCAGGCGTCGAGGAGCGCCGCGAACAGCGCCTCGTTGCGGTAGGGCGTTTCGATGAAGATCTGAGTTTCGCGCTCTGCGCGCGAGCGCGCCTCCAGCTCGCGGATTCGCCGCAGGCGCTCGGACTTCGCGCGCGGCAGGTAGCCGCAGAACGCGAACCGCTGGCCTTCGAGTCCCGAGGCCATCAGCGCAAGCAGGATGGACGAAGGGCCGATCAACGGAACGATCCGAAATCCTTCGTCGTGTGCGAGCCTCGCTAGCGCCGCGCCCGGATCGGCGACACCGGGACAGCCGGCGTCGGAGACCAGGCCGAGGTCGCGACCCTCGCGAAGCGGCGCAAGCAATGCCGGAACGTCCTCCGTGCGGCTGTGCTCGTCGAGCCGCGAAATGCTCAGTTCGCGTATTCCGACGGGCATGCCGAGCGCAGAGAGAAATGCGCGCGCGGTCTTCGGATTCTCGGCGACGAAATCACGCAGCCCGCGAACGATGGTCGCCGCGGAAGCGGGAAGCGCCTGCGTCGGGTCGCTGCCGATCGGCGAGGCGATGACGTACAGGCGCGGCACTAGGCGATGACCGGCAACCCGGCTTCAGCGAGCAACTCGGTGAGCGCGATCAGAGGCAGGCCGATGAGCGAGGTCGGGTCGTCGGTCCGAATGCGCGCGAGCAGGGCGATGCCGAGACCTTCCGCTTTGGCGCTCGCGGAACAGTCGAACGGCCGTTCGCGATCGACGTAGGTCTCGATCTGACGGCGGCTCAGGTCCCTGAACTCGACGCGGCAGGGCACGACTCGCGACCGCAACTCGCCGCTCGCAGCGTCCAGCACGCTGACCGCGGTATCGAAATCGACGGTCTTGCCCTTGAGAAATTCCAGTTGTGCGATCGCGTTCTCGCGGTTTCCCGGCTTGCCGATCTGTCGTCCCTCGCAGGAAGCCGCCTGATCCGAGCCGATGATCAGCGCACTGCCGAACAGCGGCGCGACCGCCCTTGCCTTGAGCACGGAAAGGCGCAACGCGAGGGCTGCGGGACGCTCGCCGGGTTCGGCCGATTCGGGAACGCCGGGCGCCGCGCAGACGAACTCCAGCCCCAGGCGCGCGAGCAGTTCGCGCCGATACCTGGAGGTCGATGCCAGTACGATCTCGCGTCGCTGTTCCATCACTTTGTTTTGACGAGCTTTTTCCTCGATGATATCATCCGCGCCCCATGCCGCATCCGCCGGTGATCGACGGCTTCGAGTTTGCGCGTTGCAACTCGAGGTTGGCGGGCAGCAGACGCGGGGACAGTCTGCCGCGGCTGCGCGAGTGCCTGTACGCGCCCGACGGAACCGTCGATTTCGAAATCGAAGGGGTTCCGGAGATGCAAGGACGCCCGGCGCTGCGCCTGCAGGTCAGTGCGAAATTGGCGCTGCAGTGCCAGCGGTGCCTGGGGCGAGTGGATGTCGAGTTAAGCTCCAAGGCGGTGCTGCTGTTGTACGACGACGAGGCGGAACTCGCAGCCCATCGTGTGGAGGTGGAGGGACCAGAGCACGTCCTTGCCGGGCGCGAAATGCAGGTGCTGGATCTGGTCGAGGACGAAGTGCTGCTCGCGATTCCTCAGGCGCCGCGGCACGGGCAGTGCAGGACGCATGACGGCGACGCGCGGGGCGCGCCGCAACGGCCGTTCGCCGGGCTTCGGGCCCTGATGGGCGGGAAACGCTGAACCAACGTGGGCGCGAGCCCCGACTGAGATTTGACTGGAGACGACCATGGCCGTACCGCAGAATCGCAAGACCCCCTCGAAGCGCGGAATGCACCGCTCGCATGACGCCCTCGGCAACCCGCCAACCGCAATCGAACCGACGACGGGCGAGACGCACCTGCGCCATCACGTCAGCCCGACCGGGTTCTATCGCGGCAAGAAAGTCACCCGAGGCAAGGACGAGTAACTCCGGAGCTCAGTGGCGCCGCGACGACCGCGGCGGCACGCCGGCGCATGAAAATCACGGTCGCGGTGGATTGCATGGGGGGTGACCATGGCCCGGGCGTCACCGTGCCCGCAGTGCTCGAATTTCTGCACGAGCGCGCCGAGGTGAGCTGCGTTCTGGTCGGCCTGGAGGACGTGATCCGCGCTGAACTGCGCGCACGAGGCGCGGCGACCGGCCCGCGCCTGCACCTGCACCCGGCGAGCGAGGTGGTGGGGATGAGCGAAGCGCCCGCTCAGGCGCTGCGCTACAAGAAGGATTCGTCGATGCGCGTGGCGGTCAATCTGGTGCGTAGCGGCGAAGCGCACGCCTGCGTGAGCGCGGGAAACACCGGCGCCCTGATGGCGATCTCGCGGTTCGTCCTGAAGACGCTGCCCGGCATCGACCGGCCCGCCATTGCGAGCGTGCTTCCGAACATGAATGGCGGATTCACCTACGTGCTCGATCTGGGCGCCAACGTCGATTGCACGCCGGAGCAGCTGATGCAGTTCGGCATCATGGGCGCGATGCTGGTCTCGGCGATCGAGCACAAGGAGCGTCCGGTGGTCGGTCTGCTCAATATCGGCGTCGAGGACATCAAAGGCAACGACACCGTAAAGCAGGCTGCCGACCTGCTGCGCGGGAGCGGCCTGAATTTCCACGGCAACGTCGAAGGCGACGACATCTACAAAGGCACGACCGACGTGGTGGTGTGCGACGGCTTCGTCGGCAATTCCGTGCTCAAGGCCTCCGAAGGCGTGGCCAAGATGATCGTCGCGCACCTGCGTCAGGAGTTTTCCCGAAACCCCTGGCGCAGATTCGTGGCGCTGCTCGCGCGGCCGGTGCTGCGCTCGCTGCGCTCGCGAATGGACCCCGGTCGCTACAACGGCGCGAGCCTGCTCGGTCTGCGCGGAATCGTCGTCAAGAGCCACGGGTCGGCGGATGCGTATGCGTTCGGCCAGGCGTTGCGTCGCGGTGAGGAACAGGTGCTCAACGACGTCGTGCGCCGCATCACGCAGCGCATGGCGGAACTTCGGCCGGCACCCGGGATTGCGCGGAGCGCCACTGCATGACCTACGCGCGCATCGTCGCCACCGGCAGCTACCTTCCGCCGAGGGTCGTGAAGAACGAGGAGTTCGCGGCGCGTCTCGACACCAGCGACGAATGGATACGCGAGCGCACCGGAATTCGCGAACGTCGCATCGCGGATCCGTCGCAGGCATCGAGCGACCTCGCGCTCGAAGCGAGCCGCGCGGCGCTCGCCGCGGCCCAGCTGCAGCCCTCGGATCTCGACCTGATCATCGTGGCGACCTCGACGCCGGACTACGTATTTCCCAGCACGGCCTGCCTGCTGCAGGCGAAGCTCGGGGCGGGCCGGTGCGCGGCCTTCGACGTGCAGGCCGTCTGCAGCGGCTTCGTCTATGGACTGGCGACCGCGGACGGGTTCATCCGGGGCGGCAATGCCAAGCGCGCGCTCGTGGTCGGAGCCGAGGTGTTTTCCCGCATCATGGACTGGAACGACCGTTCCACCTGCGTGCTGTTCGGCGATGGCGCCGGGGCGGTCGTGCTGGCCGCCGACTCGGCGCCCGGAATCCACGCCTCGGTGCTGCGCGCCGACGGCAATTACGCAGGCGCGCTGTCGGTGCCGGGAAACATCTGCGGCGGACGCATCGTCGGTTCGCCCTACCTGCAGATGCAGGGGAACCAGGTCTTCAAGGTTGCCGTCAAGGTGCTCGACGAAGTGGCGCGCGAGACGCTGGCCGCGGCAAAGCTTCGTGTGGAGGACATCGATTGGCTGATTCCGCATCAGGCCAACGTTCGCATCCTCGAAGCGACCGCAAGAAAACTCGGGCTGCCGCTCGAGCGCCTGGTGGTGACGGTCGATCATCACGGCAACACTTCGGCGGCATCGGTCCCGCTGGCGCTCGACGAACAGGTTCGCGCGGGGCGCATCCGCGCCGGCCACCGGGTGATGCTGCAGGGCGTCGGCGGCGGATTCACCTGGGGCGCGGTACTGGCGACGATGTAGAGACATGGATTGCGTCCGCGAAAGTTTTGCTTTTCATCGATCTCCCGACTTCGCGCCACGGCGCGAAGTCGGGAGACCCGGATCGCCGGCAAGGAACGCTGCATGAAACTGGCAATGGTTTTCCCTGGACAGGGATCGCAGGCCGTAGGCATGCTCAAGGCCTACGGTGGGGCGCCGGCGGTGGAATCCGTCCGCGCAGTAGCGGCGCAGGCGCTGGGCGAGGAATTCCTCCACCTGCTCGACGAAGGCCCCGCGGACCAGCTCAATCTCACCGTCAACACTCAGCCCGCGATGCTCACCGCAGGGGTTGCCGCGTATCGCGCCTGGGTCGCGCTCGGCGGTGCGGAACCTGAAATCGTCGCCGGCCACAGCCTGGGTGAGTACAGCGCGCTGGTTGCCGCCGGGGCGCTGGACCTGCAGCAGGCGCTGCCGCTGGTGCGGTTTCGTGCCCTATGCATGCAGCAGGCGGTGCCCGAAGGCGTCGGCGCGATGGCGGCAGTATTGAATCTCGATGACGAAGCCGTCCGGGCGGCTTGCGCCGAGGCGTCGCAGGGCGAAATCGTCCAGGCGGTCAATTTCAATGCGCCGGGACAGGTCGTGATTGCGGGGCACAAGGCTGCCGTGGCGCGCGCCATCGACGCCTGCAAGGCGAAGGGCGCCAAGCGGGCGCTGCCGCTGCCGGTGAGCGCACCGTTTCATTCAGCGTTGATGCGCCCGGCCGCCGAGCGGTTGGCCGGCTATCTCGAAACGGTCGGGATTTCGCCGCCCCGGGTAGCGCTGGTGAACAATGTCGACGTGCGCGTCGAGCGTGAGCCCGCCCGGATCAAGGACGCGTTGGTGCGGCAGGCCGCATCTCCGGTTCGCTGGGCGGATACGGTCCGGTTTCTCGCGCAGCAGGGCGTCACGCACGTGCTCGAATGCGGTCCTGGAAAGGTGCTCACGGGACTGGTCAAGCGCATCGACGGCAGCCTGCAGGCGATGGCCTTGACCGACGCCGCATCCGTCGAGCAGGCGCTCGCTGCGACGAGGGGGAATTGAACATGCTGCAGGGAAAGGTCGCGCTGGTCACCGGGGCGTCGCGCGGCATCGGCCGTGCAATCGCGACGCGACTGGCGCGTGACGGCGCAAGGGTGGTCGGCACCGCGACCGGGGCAGCGGGCCTGGAGGCAATCTCGCAGGCGCTGGGTGCGGACGGTGCGGGCAGGATTCTCGACGTGCGCGACGCCGCCCAGTGCGACCAGGTGGTGCAGGAGGTGCAGCGCGAGTTCGGCGACGTCCTCATTCTCGTCAACAACGCGGCGGTGGTGCGCGACAACCTCGCGCTCCGAATGAAGGATGCGGAGTGGGACGAGGTGATGGACACCAACCTGCGCGCCGTGTTCCGCCTGTCGCGCGCGGTGATGCGCGGCATGATGAAGGCGCGCTGGGGGCGGATCGTCAACATTACTTCGGTGGTGGGCGCGGTCGGAAACGCGGGCCAGGCGAACTATGCGGCCGCCAAGGCCGGCGTGGCTGGCATGACGCGTTCGCTCGCGCGCGAACTCGGCAGCCGCAACGTCACCGTGAACTGCGTTGCACCCGGATTCATCGACACCGACATGACACGCGCGCTCAGCGAGATTCAGCGCAACGCGCTGCTTTCGCAAATCCCGCTGGGACGTCTGGGCAGCGCCGAGGAGGTCGCGGCCGCCGTCGCTTACCTTGCCTCCCCGGCCGCGGGTTACGTGACGGGCAGCGTGCTGCACGTCAACGGCGGGATGCACATGACCTGATTCCGGTAAAATGACGGGCCGCGTCGATTCCGATCGAGGCCCAGACAGGGAAGGAGAGCAGGATGGAAAACGTTGAACAGCGCGTCAAGAAGATCGTCGCCGAGCAACTCGGCGTGAACGAGGCCGAGATCAAGAACGAATCGTCGTTCGTAGACGACCTTGGCGCGGATTCGCTCGACACCGTCGAGCTGGTCATGGCGCTCGAAGAGGAATTCGAGACCGAGATCCCGGACGAGGAGGCAGAGAAAATCACGACGGTGCAGCAGGCCATCGACTACGTGAAGTCGCACGCCAAGTCCTGAGCACGACGATCACGGTGCAGCGTCGACGAGTCGTCGTCACCGGGCTCGGCATCATCAGCCCGGTGGGCAACACGGTTGCCGAAGCCTGGGCCGGCATCCTGGCGGGAAAATCGGGGATCACTCAGGTCACGCGGTTCGACGCCTCCCGCCTGTCGAGCAGGATCGCCGGTGAGGTCAAGGACTTCGACATCGCCCAGTACGTCTCGCCCAAGGAAGCGCGGCGCATGGACACGTTCATCCACTACGGGATGGCGGCCGGGCTGCAGGCGTGGCGCGATGCGCAGATCAAGGCGACGCCCGAAAATGCCGAGCGCCTGGGAATCAATTTCGGCTCCGGAATCGGCGGACTGCCGCTGATCGAGGCGACGCACGACGAGCTGCGCAAGAACGGTCCGCGGCGGATCTCGCCTTTTTTCATTCCGGGCACGATCATCAACATGATCGCCGGAAATCTGTCCATCCTGCTCGGCACCAAAGGTCCGAATCTGGCCATGGTGACCGCCTGCACGACCTCGACGAATTGCCTTGGGGAGGCAGCGAAATCGATCCGGCTCGGGGAGGTCGACGTGATGCTCGCCGGCGGCGCAGAGGCGACCGTGACGGAACTCGCCATGGGAGGGTTCGCATCGGCGCGCGCGCTTTCGACCCGCAACGACGACCCGGCCGGGGCGAGCCGGCCGTGGGACCGCGATCGCGACGGGTTCGTCCTCGGCGAAGGGGCGGGCGCCATGGTTCTCGAGGAGTACGAACACGCAAAGGCCCGGGGCGCAAAGATCTATTGCGAACTGGTGGGGTACGGAGTCTCCGCGGATGCCTATCACATGACTGCGCCAAGCGAGGACGGCGACGGCGCGTACCGCTGCATGCGCAATGCCCTGCGGGACGCGGGCCTCGAGGCTTCGAGCGTGGATTACGTCAACGCGCACGGCACCTCGACTCCGTTGGGCGACGTCGCCGAGACGATGGCGGTCAAGCGCGTGATGGGCGAGCACGCGTCGAAAGTTGCGGTCAATTCGACCAAATCGATGACCGGCCACCTCCTGGGCGCCGCCGGGGGCATCGAGGCGGTGTTCAGCGCGCTTGCGATCCGCGACCAGATCTCGCCGCCGACCATCAATCTGCAGAATCCGGATCCGCAGTGCGATCTCGACTACGTGCCAAACGCGGCGCGCCGGATGCCGATCCGGGTTGCGATGTCGAATTCCTTCGGATTCGGTGGCACCAACGGCACCCTGGTATTTTCGGGACTCTGAGCGGCCCGTCGATCCTCCGGCTGGAACTTCACCCGTCCCCGGCGTTGGCCGTGGCGATTCTTTGCCTACATGCGTGCATGGCGTTTGGACTTTGGCTCCTCGTTTCGGGTTTCATAGGATGGACGCTGGCCGCCCTCGCCATGGCACTCGGCGCGGCGAGCGCCGCCGACCGCGCGTTGCTCTGGGGTCGGCGGGCGCCGCGACGAATCGAGATCCGAAGCGACGGCAGCGCCTGCGTCATGACGGCGGACGGGACGGTGTTGTCGGCGGATCGGGGCGCGCAACGCGCTGGTCGGTGGTGGGCCATCGTGCAGCTCGCATCGCGCCGGAGGCGTCACCTGCTGATCACGGCCGGCATGCTGACGGGCGAGGATCTGCGCCGCCTGCGGCTGTGGGTGCTGTGGGGCCGCCATGGCGCGGGCGAAGTGTCGGCGCCCGGTGGCTAGGCTCCGCACGGGTCATGCCGGCGAACTATTTCCATGGACGACTGTCTGTGCAGGGTAGGCGCAGCAACCCGGCATCGGGTGCGTCTTCGGGCGGGCGGTCTGACGCGGGACCGGGCCCGTGAACGCGCGCGATGCCGACCGTGAACTGGTTGCCCGAGCCCAGCGCGGCGACCAGCAGGCTTTCGGCTTGCTTGTCGAGAAGTATGAGCGCAAGCTCGCGCGGCTGCTGCAGCGGCTGATCCGCGATCCCGCCGAGGTCGAGGACGTCGCTCAGGAGGCGTTCATCCGGGCCTATCGCGCGCTGCCCTCGTTTCGAGGCGACAGCGCGTTTTACACGTGGCTGTATCGAATCGGCGTGAACACCGCCAAGAACCATCTGATCGCGATGGGCCGGCGGGTGCCGACCACGACCGAGATCGATGCCGACTCGGCGGAGAACTACGGCGACGGCGATCTGCTGCGCGACATCAACACGCCGGAGCGCCTGTTGATGTCCAAGGAGATCGGGGAAACGGTGAATGCTGCGATCGACGGATTGCCGGAGGAGTTGCGGCAGGCGATCCAGTTGCGCGAGCTCGACGGCATGAGCTACGAGGAGATCGCGACGATCATGGAGTGTCCGATCGGCACCGTGCGATCGAGGATTTTCCGGGCCCGCGAAGCAATTGCACTGAAGCTTCGTCCGCTGCTGGGAACGGGCAAAGACCAGAGGTGGTGATGAAACAGAAGATATCCGAGTTGGTCGACGGCGAACTCGAGGGCCGCGAGGCGGACGCTGCGCTGACGGCAGCTCGCGACAAGGACGAAGCTCGCGAAGCCTGGCGCACCTATCATCTGATCAGCGATGCCATGCGCGAAACGCAGCTGCTTTCGCCGGGATTCGCCGCCCGCGTCTCGGCGCGCATCGCGCAGGAACCGGTGGTGCTCGCGCCCGCGCCGCGGCTCGAATCGACGCGGATGCGCTCGTTTGGCCAGCGTGTCGCCGCAGGAATTGCCGCGGTCGCGATGGTCGGAGGCCTTTGGTGGGGATGGGCAGTCGAACCGACGTCGCAGGGACCGTCGCCCCAGGCGAAATCACGGGGAACGGCTGCCGTCGTCCAGGCTGAGCCTGCGCGCGTGGCCCCCCCGGCGGAAGCGCACGACTATCTGCTGGCGCACCAGCGCTATTCGCCGCGCAATTCGCTCCAGGGCATGGCGACCTACGTCCGCACGGTGTCGGCGGACGGCGGGGCGCGCAAGCCGTGAGGGTTCTCGTCCTGCTGCTTGCGCTGGCGGCAGGACTGGCGCAGGCGCAAAGCCCGCTCGAAGCGCTGACGCTGCTGCGCAGGATGCAGCAGGCGACCGAAAAGCTCTCCTACACCGGCACCTTCGTCTACCAGCAGGGCGAGCGCAACGAGACCTCGCGAATCACGCACCTCGCGGACGCGGCGGGCGGGGTCGATCGACTCGAGGTGCTCGACGGTCTGCCACGCGAAATCGTGCGCACCCGCGACAGCATTCGCTGCTACCTTCCGGAAAGCCACGTGGTCAAGGTCGAGCGGCGGACCGACGCCCGCGTGTTTCCTTCGCTGCTGCCGGAGGACCTGCGGGTACTGGCGCAGCACTACGTGATTTCGCTCGACGGGCGGAGTCGCGTCGCCGGCCTGGACTGCGACGGGGTGCTGCTTGCACCGCGCGACGAGTTGCGCTACGGCCAGCGATTCTGCGCCGACGCGAAAACGGGCATGCTTCTGAAGGCGCGCGTCCAGGACGCGCAGGGACGGATGATCGAGCAGTTCACCTTCCTCCAGATCTCGATCGGCAAGGTTGGGCGCGACAAGGTGAAACCCAGTCATGCCGCGCGTGGCTGGAGGGTCGAGGAGACCTCGGCATTGCCGGCCGATCTTGCGGCAGCCGGATGGGACATCAGCAGCGATCTTCCTGGATTCCGCAAGGTTGCCGAAGTGCGGCGCAGGCTGCGCGAATCCGGGAGCGTGGGACAGGTCGTGTATTCCGACGGTCTCGCCGCGGTCTCGGTGTTCGTCGAGCCTCTGGCGGGACGTACCGAGCCGGTGCGCCCGGGATTATCGAACCTGGGCGCGATCAACATCATGACGCGCGAGGTGGCGGAGCATCTCGTGACGGTTGTCGGTGAAACCCCGGCCACGAGCGTGCAGCGTATTGCCAATCGCGTCACTTTCAAGATTCCGCAGTGAATCGCAACAAGGAGAATCCAAGCATGTACTGGTTGAGAGTTCTCGCCGCAGCGGCGGCGCTGTCGGCAGGCACGATGGGGTATGCGCAGACGAGGGACCTTCCGGATTTCACGCGGCTGGTCGAAGACCAGGGCGCGGCAGTGGTCAACGTCAGCACGACCCAGGCGGTGCGACGCTCCGCGCTGCCCCAGTTTCCGGGAATCGAGGACGAGGAAGTGCTCGAGTTCTTCCGTCGCTTCATCCCGCGACAGCAGCCGAGCCCGAGCCCGGGGCCGCGCGCCGAGCCGCGATCCCTCGGTTCGGGATTCGTCATCAGCCAGGACGGCTACATCCTCACCAACGCGCATGTGGTCGAAGGCGCGGAGGAAATCAACGTACGGCTGACGGACAAGCGCGAGTTCAAGGCAAAGGTCATCGGCAGCGACCGGCGGACCGACGTGGCCCTGATCAAGATCGAGGCGACGGGCCTTCCGGTGGTGCGCTTTGGCGACCCCGTCAAGCTGAAGGTCGGAGAGTGGGTGGTCGCGATCGGATCGCCATTCGGATTCGAGAACTCGGTTACCGCCGGCATCGTTTCGGCCAAGGGGCGTTCGCTGCCGCAGGAGAATTTCGTGCCTTTCATTCAGACCGACGTCGCGATCAACCCCGGGAATTCCGGCGGTCCGCTGTTCAACATGAAAGGCGAGGTCGTCGGCATCAACTCACAGATCTACAGCCGCACGGGCGGATTCATGGGGCTGTCGTTCGCCATCCCGATTGACGTCGCGCTCGACGTGCAGAACCAGCTGCGCGACAAGGGCCGCGTTTCGCGCGGCCGCATCGGCGTCGTGATCCAGGAAGTGACGCGGGACATTGCGACCTCGTTCGGGCTCGATCGGCCCCGAGGGGCGCTGGTCAATACCGTAGAGAAGGGTGGTCCTGCCGACAAGGCCGGATTCGAGGCGACCGACATCGTCACCCGGTTCGACGGCAAGGCGGTCGAATCTTCGAGCGACCTGCCGCGGATCGTCGGCGCGACCCGCCCGGGGAGCCAGGTCCCGGTCGAGGTCTGGCGCAAGGGTACGCCGCGTACGTTCACCGTGACGGTGGGCGAACTCAAGGAAGATCGCGTCGCGTCGCGGGACCTGCCGCGCGGGGCGAAGCCCCCGGAACTGGCGGCCAATCGCCTCGGCATCGTGGTGGGCGAGCTGTCTGCCGAACAGAAGAAGGAAACCTCTCTCAGCCACGGCGTGGTCGTCGTCGAGGTCAAGCCGGAGGCGCGGATCGACGTTCGGAAAGGCGACGTTCTCCTGACCATGGTGCACAAGGGCCAGCACACGGAACTGAAGTCCGTGGAGCAGCTCACCAAGCTGCTGAACGGTCTGGACAAGAGCGCGGTCCTCACCTTCCAGGTGCGGCGCGGCGAGAGCACCGCCTTCGTCACGGTCACCGGATTGGGAGAAAAGGGCTGAAACGCGGCGGCGTGCGGTAGAATGCACGCTTTCGCAGAAAAGGGTGCCGCAGGCACCCTTTTTTGATTATGCAGAGCCTCATCCGCAACTTCTCCATCATCGCCCACATCGACCACGGCAAGTCCACGCTGGCCGACCGGTTCATCCAGGTTTGCGGCGGGCTCGCCGATCGCGAGATGGCCGAGCAGGTGCTCGACTCGATGGATCTCGAGCGCGAGCGCGGAATCACCATCAAGGCCCAGACCGCGGCGCTGGCCTACCTCGCGCGGGATGGGCAGCACTACCGGCTCAACCTGATCGATACGCCGGGACATGTCGATTTTTCCTACGAAGTCAGCCGCTCGCTCGCCGCCTGCGAAGGGGCGCTGCTCGTGGTCGATGTGTCGCAGGGCGTCGAGGCGCAGACCGTCGCGAACTGCTACACCGCGATCGAGCAGGGCGTCGAGGTCATTCCGGTGCTGAACAAGATCGACCTCGCGTCTGCGGATCCGGAGCAGGCGATCGTCGAAATCGAGGACGTGATCGGAATCAACGCCAAAGACGCGATCCGGGCGAGCGCGAAGACCGGAGTCGGGATCGACGACATTCTCGAAGCGATCATCCGCCGAATACCGCCGCCCGCGGGCGACGAACAGGCGCCGCTCAAGGCACTGGTGATCGATTCATGGTTCGACAATTACGTCGGCGTCGTGATGCTGGTGCGTGTGATGGACGGCGAATTGCGCCCGCGGCATCGCATCCGGCTCATGAGCACGCAGGCGGACTACCTGTGCGAGCAGGTCGGGATCTTCACTCCCAAGGCGACTGCCTGCGAGCGCCTCGCGGCGGGGGAAGTGGGCTTCGTCATCGCGGGAATCAAGGAATTGCGCGCCGCCAAGGTCGGCGACACGCTGACGCGCGCCGACCGTCCGGCGTCGCAGGCGCTGCCGGGGTTCAAGGAGGTCAAGCCGGCGGTGTTTGCGGGCCTCTACCCGGTGGAGTCGAACCAGTACGAATCATTGCGCGAGGCGATGGAGAAGCTGCACCTCAACGACGCTTCGTTCCACTACGAACCCGAGGTCTCGCAGGCCCTCGGCCACGGCTTTCGCTGCGGATTTCTCGGGCTGCTGCACATGGACATCGTGCAGGAACGCCTCGAGCGCGAATACGGCCAACACCTGATCACGACGGCGCCGACCGTGGTGTACGAAGTGCTGCTGCGCGAAGGCGAAACGCTGCAGGTTTCGAATCCCGCCAAGCTTCCGGATGCCTCGCGGATCGCCGAGATCCGGGAACCCGTGATCGCGATGAAGATCTTCACGCCGCAGGAATACGTCGGCCCGGTGATCACGCTGTGCACGCAGAAGCGCGGCACGCAGACGAGCATGCACTACAGCGCGCGCCACGTCGTGATCGGCTACGATCTGCCGCTCAACGAGGTGGTGCTCGATTTCTTCGACCGCCTGAAGTCGCTCACCCGGGGTTACGGCTCGCTCGACTACGATTTCCGGGAGTACCGTGCGGCCGACATGGTGAAGCTGGATATCCTGATCAACGGCGACCGGGTGGACGCGCTGTCGACGCTGGTGCACCGCTCGGCGGCGCAGCATCGCGGCCGGGACCTGGTGACGCGGCTGCGCAGTCTGATTCCCCGCCAGATGTTCGACGTCGCGATCCAGGCCGCGATCGGCGCGCACATCGTGGCGCGCGAAAACGTGAAGGCGCTGCGGAAAAACGTGCTCGCCAAGTGCTACGGCGGCGACGTATCCCGCAAGCGCAAGCTCCTGGAAAAGCAGAAAGAGGGCAAGCGGCGCATGAAGCAGGTCGGATCGGTGGAAATCCCGCAGGAAGCGTTCCTCGCGGTGCTGCAGACGGAGGACAAATGAGCTTCGCGCTGTTCCTGCTGATCCTGCTGGTGGTGACCGGCGCGGTGTGGGGGCTCGAAACGGGCCGGCTGGCGCGGCGGCGCGAGGCCGGATCGAAACAGCCCTGGTGGGTCGAGTACTCGGTCAGCTTCTTTCCGGTCATCCTGATCGTGTTCCTGCTGAGATCGTTCCTGGTCGAGCCGTTCAAGATTCCTTCCGGGTCCATGATCCCGACCCTGCTGGTGGGCGATTTCATCCTGGTCAACAAGTACGTCTACGGAATCCGGATTCCGGTCTGGAACCGCAAGGTGATCGAAGTGGCGCGCCCGGAGCGCGGCGACGTGATGGTGTTTCGTTACCCGCCCGACCCGTCGCTCGATTACATCAAGCGGGTAGTGGGACTGCCGGGGGACCGGATCGAGTACCGGGGAACCCGCCTCGCGATCAACGGCGAACCGGTTCCGGTGCGCCGGATCGACGACTACCTGTTCAAGGAGCGCATGCAGTTTTCCGACCGCTACATCGAGAAGCTCGGCGCGGTCGAGCACCAAATCCTGGTGGAGGGGGACGCGCCCCAGGTGAGCTCGCCCGGCCGCGTGTTCCCGTTCGCCGCGAATTGCCACTACAATGTCGACGGCCTGAGTTGCACCGTGCCGCCGGGCCATTACTTCGTCATGGGCGATAACCGGGACAATTCGAGCGACAGCCGGGTCTGGGGGTTCGTGCCGGACGAAAACATCGTCGGCAAGGCTTTCCTGATCTGGCTCAATTTCAACGAACTCGGGCGCTTCGGCTCGTTCAGGTGACGCGGCGCCTCGGAGAATTCGACATGCAAGATCGCCAGCGTGGCATCACGATCACCGGGCTGATCATCGGCGCAATTCTGCTCGTCATCGTCGCCTTGCTCGCGATGAAGGTGGTGCCGCCTTACATGGAATATTTCAACGCAAAAAAACTAATCACGCAGATCGCGAACGAGGGCAAGTCTTCGGTCGGCGAAGTCCGCCAGGCCTGGGATCTCAAATCCTCGATCGACAACGTGACGGTGATCAAGTCTTCCGACCTGGAGGTGACGAAAGAAGGTGGCGAGGTCGTGATTTCGTTCTCCTACCGCAACGAAATCCCGTTGTTCGGAAACGCCGGCATCTACCTGGATTTCGCGGCCAATTCCAAGGGCAGGGAAAGGGCTCCCTGACCGACACTTGGCCCGCTTCCCGGTCCTCGAGCGGCGCATCGGCCACCGCTTTGCCGACGCCTCGCTGCTCGAACAGTCACTGACCCACCGCAGTTTCGGCTCGCCGCACAACGAGCGCCTGGAATTCCTCGGCGACGGAGTGCTTGGCTGCGCCATCGCCGAGGATCTCTGCGCCCGGTTTCCGCGGCTCGACGAAGGTTCTCTGTCGCGTCTTCGCGCCACCCTGGTTCGCGAAGCGACGCTCGCGCAGGTCGCGCGCGGAATCGATCTTTCGGAGTTCCTGCGCCTGGGGGAGGGCGAGATCGCCAGCGGCGGGGTGGCTCGTCCGTCGATCCTCGCGGACGCGCTGGAAGCGCTCTACGGCGCGGTGTTTCTCGACGCGGGATTCGAGGCCGCGCGGCGCGTGATCCGGCAGACGTTCGGCGCGCGGCTCGAGGGCGTCGACGAGCGCGCCCCAACCAAGGATGCCAAGACGCGCCTGCAGGAATACCTGCAGGGACGCCGCATGAATCTTCCCCGCTATTCGGTCACGGCGACCCACGGCGCGGCACACCGGCAGACGTTCGACGTCGAGTGTGCGGTCGATGAACTGGGGTTCGTGGCGCGGGGCACGGGCGCGTCCCGGCGCTCGGCCGAACAGAAGGCGGCCGAAGCAATGCTGCTGCAGCTGCCGGCATGAGCGCGTTCCGCTGCGGCACGGTGGCGTTCGCCGGACGCCCGAACACCGGCAAATCCAGCCTCCTCAATCGGCTGCTGGGACAGAAGCTCGCGATCGTCTCTTCGAAAGCCCAGACCACCCGCCACCGCCTCACCGGAATCCTCACGACCGGGGATTGCCAGTACGTTTTCATCGACCTGCCCGGCTACCAGACGCGCCATTCGGGCGCGCTCAATCGCGCGCTGAATCGGACCGCCAGCGAAGGTGCGCGCGACGCCGACGTCACGCTGTTCGTTCTCGAGGCGCCGCGCTACACGCCGGCGGACGCGGAAGCGCTCGCCTGCATTCCGCCATCGCAACCGACGGTCGCAGCGGTGAACAAGATCGACCTCGTCAGGCGCAAGTCCGACCTGCTGCCGTTCATCGACCGCCTGCAGGGTGAGCGCGCGTTCGCCGCGATCGTTCCGGTTTCCGCGCGCAGCGGGCGGAACCTGCCGGAGCTGATGAGGGTCCTGCGCGAACGCCTGCCAGAAGGCCCGCCGGCCTATCCTGACGATCAGTTCACCGACCGCGACGAGCGCTTTCTCGCCGCCGAAATCCTGCGCGAGAAACTGTTTCGCGCGCTCGGCCAGGAACTGCCGTACCGCTGCGAAGCGGTGATCGACATTTTCAAACAGGAGCCACGCCTGCGGCGCATCGAGGCGACCATCTGGGTCGAGCGCGCCAGCCAGAAGGCGATCGTGATCGGAAAGGGCGGCGAGACGCTGAAGCGGATTTCCTCGGCGGCCCGACGCGACATGGAGCGCCTGTACGGCGGGCCCGTCTATCTCGGCACCTGGGTCAAGGTGAAAAGCGACTGGACCGACAATGCGCGCGCCCTGCGGCAGCTGGGGTACGCGTGACGCGCCGCCGGATCCTGCAGGATCCCGGGTACGTGTTGCACAGCTACGCGTACAAAGAGAGCAGCCTGATCGTCGAAATGTTCACCCGGCAGTCCGGGCGCGTTGGACTGCTTGCGCGCGGCGCGCGGCGCGCGCGCTCGTCCTTGCGCGGCACCTTGCTTGCGTTTCACCCGCTGCGCGTGTCCTGGAGCGGGTCCGGCGAATTGGGCACGCTATCCTCCGTGGAATGGATCGGCGGTCAGACTTCGCTCTCCGGCATCGGCGTGATGTGCGGGTTCTACCTGAACGAGCTGCTGCTGCGTCTTCTGCCGCGCGAAGACCCTCACGAGGCGCTGTTTGCCGCGTACTCCGGCGCGCTCACGCAACTGGCTTCCGGAACCGGACATGCGGCGGCACTGCGCAGTTTCGAGCGGCGCCTGCTGGTCGAACTCGGGTATGCTCCGCCGCTTGAGCGCGACGCCGCGACCGGAGGACCGGTCGTCCCGGAGCGGCGCTACGAATACGATCCGGACCGGGGCCCGGTCGCGGCGAACGGCGGCGAAGCGGACGCCCGCACCGTGCTCGGCCAGACGCTGCTCGACATGGCGCGCGACGACTACACGCGCGAGGCGACGCGCGACGAAGCCCGCCAACTGCTTCGCAGCCTGATCGCGCGCCGGCTCGGAGGACAGGCCTTGCACACGCGCACGGTGCTCTCGGAACTCCAGGACCTATGATCGAACTGGGCGTCAACGTCGATCACGTCGCCACGATCCGGCAGGCGCGCCGGACCTATGAGCCGGACCCGGTGTGGGCCGCGATGGAGGCGCAACTCGGCGGCGCCGATGGCATCACGGTGCACTTGCGGGAGGACCGCAGGCACATCCAGGACGAGGACGTCGGGCGCCTGCGCGAACTCGCGCAGATCAGACTCAACCTGGAAATGGCGGCGACCGACGAAATGGTCGCCATCGCCTGCCGCGTCCGGCCCGAGATGGCGATGCTGGTGCCCGAAGGGCGCCACGAGATCACGACCGAAGGCGGGCTCGACGTCGCAGCCCAAGAGCCACGGCTGCGCCTGCAGGTGGCCCGGCTTGCCGACGCCGGAATCACGGTGTCCGTGTTCATCGACGCAGAGCTGCGCCAGATCGAAGCCGCGCAACGGATCGGCGCTGCCGTATGCGAAGTACACACGGGTCCGTACGCGCATGCGTTTCACGCCGCCGGGCGAGACCCCGGCACGGAGGCGGTCGCGGTGGAGATCGAACGGATCTCGCGCGCGGGCGAGACGATTCAGGCGCTCGGGATGCGCTTCAATGCCGGTCACGCCCTGAATTACTTCAACGTCCAGCCGGTGGCAAGGCTTTCGGGAGTGCGCGCGCTGCACATCGGGCATGCCATCGTCAGCCGCGCAGTGTTCGTCGGCCTGCGCGAAGCGGTCCGGGAAATGAAGCGGCTCATGCTCGAGGCCGCGGGATCGACCGCGGCATGAAGGTTTCGCGTCCGCGCGGATGATCTACGGCATCGGCACCGACCTGATCGAGATCCAGCGCATCGAACGCGTGCTGGCGCGTTTCGGCGAGCGTTTCGCGCGACGCATCCTGTGCGACCCGGAACTCGCGCGGTTTCGCGGGCACCGCCGGCCGGTCGCCTACCTGGCGAAACGGTTCGCTGCCAAAGAGGCGTTCACGAAGGCGCTTGGCACCGGAATTCACGCACCCGCCAACTGGCATGGCGTGTGGGTCAGCAACCTGCGTTCCGGCAAGCCGGTGCTCGAGTTCTCGCCGCAGCTCAGGGCGCTGCTCGAATCCCGCGGCATCCACCGGTCACACGTTTCGCTCACCGACGAACGCGAAATTGCCGGCGCGACCGTCATCCTCGAAACCGGCCCCGCGGTGGCACCGTGAGGAAACGCCTGCCGCTGGGGCCTGCGATGCTCGATCCGGTCGGTCCGGAGCTCACCGACGACGATCGCCGCAGGCTGCAGCACCCGGCGAGCGGCGGAGCCATCCTGTTCGCACGAAATTACGTGAATCCCGCACAGCTTTGCGCGCTGACCTCGGAAATCCGCTCGCTGCGCGCGCCGGAACTCATCGTCTGCGTCGATCACGAAGGCGGACGCGTGCAGCGTTTCCGCGAGGGCTTCACTGCGATTCCTTCGATGCGCCGCCTGGGCGTGCAATGGGACCGCGATCGCGACGCCGCACGCAAGGCGGCGCGCGCCGTCGGCGTCGTGATCGCGTCCGAGCTGGGCGCGCACGGGGTCGATTTCAGCTTTGCGCCGGTGCTCGACCTCGACTACGGATCGAGTTCGGTGATCGGAGAGCGAGCGCTGCATTTCGACCCGCTTGCGGTCGGGGCGCTGGCGAGCGAACTCATTCGCGGGCTCGCGGAGTGCGGCGTGCAGGCGGTGGGCAAGCATTTTCCCGGCCACGGTTTTGCGGCGCTCGATTCGCACGTCGCGCTGCCGCGCGACGAGCGGTCCGTGGCGGAGATCGTGAACAAGGACCTGCCGCCCTACCGCGCAGCGATCGCGGCGGGACTGGGCGGCGTGATGCCCGCGCACGTGATCTACCCGCAGGCCGACGCGGAACCTGCCGGGTATTCGACGTACTGGCTGCAACGCGTGCTGCGCGAAAGCCTCGGATTCAGGGGTTTGATCTTCAGCGACGACCTGTCGATGGAAGGTGCCGGAACGGCGGGCGGAATCGCCGAGCGGGCGGCTGCGGCGCTCGGTGCCGGCTGCGACATGGTGCTGCTCTGCGGGGACCCGGAAGGTCAGGACCGACTGCTCGAGTCACTCGGACGCACCGCACTCGCTTCACCTGCCGGACTGGAACCGATGCGCCGAAAAGGACAACGCGACTACCGCAAGAGCGTCGCCTATCGCGAGGCGCTTGCGACGCTGGCCCTGCTCGAGTGAGCCGACGGCGCGGATGCCGTCAGGCGCGTTCCATGTAACTGCCGTCGTTGGTGCTGACCTTGATGCGCTCGCCCTGATCGATGAACGGCGGGACCTGGACGATCAGTCCGGTGTCGGTCGTTGCGGGTTTGAACATGTTGGTCGCGGTCGCATTCCGGATGCCGGGCTCGGTTTCGGTGACCGTGAGCACCACCGAAGCCGGCAGTTCGAGCCCGATCGCGCGGCCGTCGTAGAAGTTGACCTGCACGTCCGTGTTGGGCAGCAGGTAGCCCGTCTGTCCCTCGAGGAATTCCGTCGACAGCGACAGCTGCTCGTAATTCTGCTTGTCCATGAAGACGTAGGATTCGCCGTCCTGGTAGAGATACTCCATGTCGCGCGTGTCGACGAATGCGCGCTCGACCTTGTCCTCGGTGCGGAAACGCTGGTTGGTCTTGGTGCCGGCCTCGATGTCCTTCATCTCCACCTGCATGAAGGCGCCGCCGCGGCCGCCCACGTGTACGTGGTAGCACTTGATCACGCGCCAGACGCGCTTGTCCCACTCGAGCAGATTGCCGACGCGGATTTCGACTGCGGAAACTTTAGACATGACTGCCAGCTTTCCGGGAAGGGGGCGAATTCTACACGATTTATAATTCCGGAATGACGTTCGAGGTCAAATCCTTCGTCGCCGGACTGCCCGAGTTTCCCGGCGTTTACCGGATGCTCGGCGAGGAGGGCGATGTGCTGTATGTCGGCAAGGCGAAGGACCTGAAGAAGCGCGTCGGATCGTACTTCACGCGCGGCGCGCAGAGCGCGCGCATCGCGATGATGCTGACTCAGGTGGCGTCGATCGAAGTGACCGTGGCGCGCTCCGAAGACGAGGCGCTGCTGCTCGAGAACAATCTCATCAAGAGCCTGGCGCCGAGATACAACATCCTGTTCCGCGACGACAAGTCCTATCCCTACCTGATGCTGACGGAGCACCGTTTCCCCAGGCTGGGATTTCATCGCGGCGCCCGCGAACGCGGCCGGCGGTACTTCGGACCGTTTCCGCACGCGCATGCGGTTCGCGAGAGCATCCAGCTGCTGCAGCGGGTGTTTCAGCTCCGCACCTGCGAGGATTCGGTGTTCGATCACCGTTCGCGGCCCTGCCTTCTGCACCAGATCCACCGCTGCAGCGCTCCCTGCACCGGCCAGATCGATGCCGAGCGCTATGCGGAGGACGTCAGGAGTGCGACGCTCTTTCTCGAGGGCCGTGAGGACGACGTGAACGACCGCCTCAATCGCCGCATGAACGCCTCGGCGGCCGAACTGCGTTTCGAAGACGCTGCGATCGTGCGCGACCAGATTCGAGCGCTCTCGCGCGTGCAGGCGCGACAGTACGTCGAATCGAAACGCGGCATCGACGCGGATGTCGTCGCCTGCACGATCGAATCGGGCATTGCCTGCGTCAACCTCGTCATGATTCGCGGCGGCAGGCATGTCGGCGACCGCAGTTTCTTTCCCGCAAACGCAGACTCGGCCACGCCCTCCGAAGTGCTGACGGCGTTCCTGGAGCAGCATTACGTCGAGCACCCGGCGCCGCGCCTCGTGCTCGCTGCGGATGCCGCCAAGGTCTCAGTCGCGGGCGCCGAAGTGCTGACGCCGGTGCACGGCGAGCGTGCAATGTGGCTCGAGATGGCTCGCAGGAATGCGGCGCTCGCGCTGTTGCAACGCGGTCGCGAGCGCCTGGCACAGGAGGCGCGCCTGATGGCGCTACGCGAGGCCTTGGGCCTGCCGGAAGCCGCGCAGCGGATCGAGTGCTTCGACATCAGCCACACGATGGGCGAGGCCGCGGTGGCTTCCTGCGTCGTCTACGACCGGCAAGGGCTGCAGAACCGCGAGTACCGGCGCTTCAATATCGGCGGCATCGAACCCGGCGACGATTACGCCGCGATGCGTCAGGTGCTCTCGCGGCGCTACGGGCGCGCAGTGGCGGGGGAGGGGCGGTTGCCGGATCTGATTCTGGTCGACGGCGGCAAGGGACAGGCCGGCGCAGCCGCCGCGGCGCTCGCTGAACTTGGCCTCAGCGACGTGGCCGTCGTGGGCGTCGCCAAGGGACCCGCCCGCAAGCCGGGGCAGGAAACGCTCGTGATCGAATCCGGGGAACGCACGCTGCACCTGCCGCCGGAACACCCGGGGCTGCACCTCGTCCAGCAGATCCGCGACGAGGCGCATCGATTCGCCATCGCCGGTCACCGCGCGCGCCGCGGCAGAACGCGCACGGCGTCGGTGCTCACGGAAATTCCCGGGGTCGGCCCGCGTCGCCGCCAGAGGCTGCTCGCCCATTTCGGCGGCCTGCGCGGCGTGCAATCGGCCGCGGTCGACGAAATCGCGAAGATCGGCGGCATGAGCAGGACGCTGGCCGAGAAAATCTACCGCCACCTGCACGCCTGAGATGCCGCTCAACATACCGAACCTCGTGACCTGCCTGCGGATCCTGCTGATTCCGCTGATCGTCGGCCTGTTCTACCTTCCCGACGAGTGGCTGTCGATGGGGGAACGAAACGTCGCGGCGACGGTAGCCTTCGTCATCGCCGCGCTGACCGATTGGCTCGACGGCTACCTGGCGCGCGCGCTGAACCAGATGTCGGCGTTCGGCGCGTTCCTCGATCCGGTGGCCGACAAGCTGATGATCGCCGCCTCGCTCATCGTGCTGCTGCAGCTCGGGCGCGTCGACGCGGTCGTCGCCCTGATCATCATCGGTCGCGAAATCGCGATCTCCGCGCTGCGCGAATGGATGGCGCAGGTCGGGCAAGCCAAGAGCGTCGCGGTGGCGTTCGTCGGCAAGGTCAAGACCACGATGCAGATGATCGCGATCCCGCTGCTGCTGTTTCACGACGATCTGTTGGAGGTGATTCCTTGCCAGTGGCTCGGCACCATACTGATCAACGTCGCCGCCGTTCTGACGGTGATTTCCATGCTGTACTACCTGCGGCGCGCGCTGCCCCATGCCTCGCCATGAGGTATAATCCGCGCCGCTGCGCCTGCGGGAATAGCTCAGTTGGTAGAGCGCAACCTTGCCAAGGTTGAGGTCGCGAGTTCGAGACTCGTTTCCCGCTCCAATCAATTCAAGGGAAGTCGGGGCGACTTCCCTTTTTGTTCTTCGTCAGCCGTCACGGGCGGGATGGCAGAGTGGTCATGCAGCGGCCTGCAAAGCCGTGGACGCCGGTTCGATTCCGACTCCCGCCTCCAGATTGTTCTGTGCCTGTCGCGCCCGCCCGGGTGGCGAAACTGGTAGACGCAGGGGACTTAAAATCCCCAGGCCGCAAGGCCGTGCCGGTTCGAGTCCGGCCCTGGGCACCAACCCGAAGTCAGTTCTGCACCGGAAAGGCGATCGATGAGAGTCCTGCTTGCAGCGATGGCATTCCTGATGGTTCACGGCGCCTGGGCGGCAGGCAACCCGGCGGCGCCGCCGCAATCTTCTTTCAAGGGCGAGGTGCTCGAAGTGAAGGACGTCGACGCCTATACCTACCTGCGCCTGAAGACGCGCGAGGGCGAACTCTGGGCTGCAGTGACCCGGGCGCAAGTCAAACCGGGCGCCGAGGTCACGATCGAGAACGCGACGGTGATGAGCAACTTCGAGAGCAAGGCACTCAAGCGGAAGTTCGACCGGATCGTTTTCGGCAGTCTGGGCGCAAGCACTGCCGCGGGTCAGGGCACGGTCCATGGAAGCCCGGCCAAGGCTTCCGACGCCGCGAACGTCAAGGTCGCCAGGGCCGCGGGGCCCGATGGACGCACCGTGGCCGAGATTTTCGGGAAGAAGGGCGCGCTCAAGGACAAGGCGGTCGTCGTTCGCGGCAAGGTCGTGAAGGTGACCCAGAACGTCATGGGCAAGAATTGGGTGCACCTGCGGGACGGCACCGGTTCCTCCGCGGACCAGACGAACGATCTCCTCGTGACGACCAGGGAGCAGGCCCAGGTCGGCGACGTGATCGTCGCCAAGGGTGTCTTGCGTACCGAGGTCGATCTGGGGTCGGGATACAAGTATGCCGTGCTGGTCGACGGGGCGACGCTGCAGAAGTAGTCGCGCGCCGGTCGGCGCTGTTCCGCGGGATCGAAAACGCGGCCGGCCGCGCAAAGCACTGCTATAGTCGCGTCGCCGCCGCCTGCGGTTCGTGATTCGACGTGAGACGCCAGAAAAAGACGCATTCGGAACCGCGTGTCGAGCGCGCCGGCAGGTGGTTGCACGACGCGCACCTTCGGCGCGAGCGGTTCGCGCCGCTGCCCGAAGAACTCGCCGCACGCTCGGTCGACGACGCCTACGCGATCCAGGCCGAGTTCGTCGGGCTGCGGGCTGCAGAGCGCGGCGCCGTTGTCGGTTACAAAATTGCGCTGACCACCGCCGCGATGCGATCGATGGCCGGCATGCACGACCCGGTCGCCGGCGATCTGCTGGAAAAGAGCCTCCGCCGCGGGCCAGCCCGCGTCGCCTCTGCCGACTACCTCCGGCTGCTGGTCGAATTCGAACTGGCCGTGGAACTGGGCGAGGACCTGCCGGCTGTCCACGCGCCCTATGACCGCGAGCAGGTCGCGAAAGCGGTGTCCGCGGTCATGCCCGCGCTCGAACTCATCGATGACCGCAATGCCGACCTGGACGTCCTGCGCGCGCATCCGTTGATGCTGATCGCGGACAACGCCTGGAACGAGGGCGCGGTGCTCGGCGCCCCGGTGCGCGACTGGCAGCGTTTCGATCTTGCCGCGACGCGCGGCGTCGCGAGCATCGACGGCAAGCCGGTCGGCGAGGGCGTGGGCTCCGACGTGATGGGGCATCCGCTCGATGCCGTCGCCTGGCTCGCCAACAATCTCGCCGCGCGCGGTCTCGGGCTGTGGCGGAGCGATATCGTGATCACCGGCAGCATCGTGACCTCGAAACAGCCGCGCCCGGGCGATCAGATCCGCTTCGACGCGGGCAAGTTCGGCGCCGTCGAACTGACCGTCGACTGAGACACGTCAGAGACCGCGCTTCTTAAGGAATCCGAGCAGGGCCGCGTTGAACGCATCGGGCTGGTCCATGGGGCCGAGATGGCCGCAACCGTCGAGCTGGACCCAGTTCGCGCCCGGAATTTCTCGCGCCATGCGCTGCATCACCCCGGGCGGCGACACCGTGTCGTCGCTTCCCGCCACGAGCAGCGTCGGAACCGTGATGTGCTGCAGGCTCGCACGGCGATCGAAGGTCGGCAGCATCGCGATCGCCTTGCGATAGGTCTCCGGCGGCACCAGCGCCATCACGCGCTCGGCGTGGGCCGCGCCGGCGGCGCCGGAGCGCGAGCCGCGCATGGTCGGCATGATGCGCGCGGCGATTTCAGCCATCGATTCGCCCGCGTCCAGCGGGCGGGTCCGATCGGCGACGAACTCGCGCGCAAAAGTTGCGTCGGCGCCGCCGAACGCTGCGCTGGTGAAGCACAGCGCCAATCCCTTGACGAGCGCGGGATGGCGAATCCAGGTTTCCTGCGCGACGAATCCACCCATGCTGTGACCGACCAGCACCACGGGGCCGTCCTCGAGCGAGACGATGAGGCGCGCGAGTGCCGCAGCGATGCTCTCGAAGTCGTAAGGATCGACGGTCGCGCTATGGCCGTAGCCGGGCTGGTCCCAGGCGTGCGCGCCGAAACCGTGCCCCGCGAAAAACGGCAGCTGGTCGTCCCAACTGTGATGCCCGCCGCCGACACCGTGGAGAAAGACGAGCGAGGTCAACCGGAATCGATCGGCTAGAATGAAGACGCGATGATTGTATTTGACCTCGTTTGCGCGGGCGGCCATCGTTTCGAAGGCTGGTTCGCTTCGGCGCAGGATTTCGTCTCGCAGGGCGAGCGCGGCCTGCTGAGCTGCCCGAACTGCGGCGTGGGGCAGGTCGAGCGCCTGCCCTCGGCGACGCGCTTCAATTCCGGCGCCGTGGAATGCGCGCCGGTCGCGGCGCCGGCGCAACCCGCCGCGCAGAACAGGGACCCGATGGCGATCGCGCAGATCCTTTACGCGCGGCTGGTGGACGAGATGCTGACGAAGTCGGAGGACGTCGGCGACGCGTTCCCGCAGGAAGCGCGGAAGATCCATTACGCGGAGGCGCCGTCGCGGGCGATCCGCGGTCAGGCTTCGGCGGAGGAGCACGCCCAGCTGGTCGACGAAGGCATTTCGGTGGTGCGCATTCCCATGCCGCCGCGGGATTCGTTCAGCTAGTTCAGGCGCTCGACCTTTGGACCACGGCTTAATGGCTAGAATGTGTATTATGTCAAATTATATCCAGTACCCCTCAGCCGTGGATTGAACGGCGCCTACTTCACCGCCCCCGCCCGCCTCAGAAGCGCCGCCACCTCGTCTTGCTTGCGCTCGATCGCGATGCCGAGCGCGGTTTCCCCGTCCGCCCCCTGAATCGTGAAATCCGCGTCGGCGCGTAAAAGCGCCTGAACCGCATCAAGCTTGCCTCCACGCGCCGCCAGCATCAGCGAGGTATACCGGTTCGGTGCCAGAGCGTTGATCTCCGCGCCACGGGAGAGCAAGGCCTGCAGGACCTCGGTCTGCCCATTGAAGGCGGCGTAGTGCAGCGGCGCCCACCCGCCGTGGTTCAGTTCGGCGCCGCTCGCCAGCAGGAGATTGACTACTTCCAGCTTGCCCCCCAGCGCGGCCATCATCAGTGCGCTGTCGCCTTGGGGACTGCGTGCCCTGACGTTGGCCTTCCGCCGGATCAGGGTGCGGGCCATCTCCACGTCGCCGGCGCCTGCCGCCAGCATGATCAGGCTGTACCCCGACGGATCGGCCGTGTCGGGATCCAATCCGCGGTCCAGCAGCGCCTCGGTCGCTTTCGTGTCCCCGGACTCGACCGCACGCAGAATCTCCTGGTAAGACTGCCCTCTGGACGACAGAGGCAACAGCAACAATACAATTAGGACAATAAGATATGATGCTTTAGTGAAGTTATACATCAACTATCGTTCGACCCCAGGGTAGGTGCCAAGCAAGTCGGCGGCGAACAGTCTCGGGTTGAGTGGATGACGGGCCAGCAGCCTCCGGCGCCCGAGTTCCCTCGCGTACCTGAGCCATTCGATCGGCATCGGGTGCGTCTTCGGCCCGGGACCGGTCATCAAGCGCCCACCGTATTTGGACGCTTGTCCAAATCCAAGCAGCGCACGATCCAGGGCATGTTTCTGAAGCAGATCCACGAGAGGTTCGAGCGCCTCCCGATCACTTCCAGGTTCGATCGCATCGGGGGTGTTTCGTTCCACCGCCCGCAGCCAGGCGGCGAGTTTTTCGCCCAGTTCGCTCTGGGCAAACTGGATGGCCAGCAGCGGCGCACCGCCGGCGAAGGCCAGCCAGGAGGCGGCGTCCTTGACCCCCTGCGATTCGAGCCATCGGGACGCGCGCGCCCTGCCGGGGACGGCGACCGGAACCTGCACGCAGCGGCTTCGAATCGTCGGCAGGAGGCGCGCCGGGCGATGCGATACGAGGACGAACACGACTTGCGGCGGCGGCTCCTCGAGATTCTTCAGCAGCGCGTTCGCCGTGGGAACGTTCATGTCCTCGGCAGGATGAATCAGCGCAATCCGCCGGCCGCCGCGATGCGATCCCATGTGCACGAAGTCGTTCAACTCGCGAATCTGCTCGATGCGGATCTCGATGCTCGGCTTGCGTTTCGTGCCACCCGAGCCCCCCTCCTCCTCCGCGCCCTCCTCCGAAGCGCTTGTTCGGGCCATCGACTCCGGCTCCACCAAGCGGAAATCCGGATGATTCCCCGCGAGAAACCAGTTGCAGCAGTTACAGCGACCACAGGGCTGGATGTCCGTGCTTCGCGATTCGCAGAGCATGCGCCGGGCGAAGTGCTCTGCGAGCTGCAATTTCCCGACCCCGCGGGGGCCGTGGAGCAAGATTGCGTGGGGCAGCCGTTCGGCCCACGCGACCAGTCTGGCGTAGGCCTCGTCCTGAAGCAAAAAGTCTTTTTCCGTCATAGCTCAAGAAGAATTTCATCAAGTCGTTTCTTGATTTCGGGAATCGCCTGGCTGCCGTCGATGATCCTCACGCGTCCCGGGTGCCCCGCGGCCAGGTCGAGATAGGTCTGGCGCACACGTTCGAAAAACGCCCGATCCTCGCCCTCAAAGCGGTCCGCGGGCCGTCCGGCGCGCGCCAGGCGGGCTCGGCTGACCTCGTAGGGGCAATCGAAGACCAGGGTCAGGTCGGGTTCGACGTCTCGATGGACCATTTCGGCGAGGCGCAGGATCGCGCCCCGCGAAACGCCCTTGCCGCCGCCCTGATAGGCGCGCGTGGCGTCCGTGAACCGGTCGCAGACTACGGAGGCGCCGCGTTCGAGCGCCGGGCGAATGACGCGCGCAACGTGGTCTGCGCGGGCCGCGAACATCAGCAGCGTCTCGGGAAACGGATCCACGGGTCCGGTCAGCAGCAGCGACCGCAGCCGCTCCGCGAGCGGCGTTCCGCCGGGCTCGCGCGTCACGACGACTTCGCCGCCTCGCGCGCGCAGCCGCTCGGCAATGCCCTCGACGTGGGTCGACTTGCCGGCACCGTCGACGCCCTCGAGCGTAACGAAAAAACCCCTGCCCTCAGCGCGCGCCATTCAACTGGTATTTTCGCACGGCGCGATTGTGCTCATCGAGCGTGCGGGAGAACGCGCTCGTGCCGTCGCCACGCGCGACGTAATAGAACGCGTCCGTTTTCGCCGGATGAAGCGCAGCGCGCAACGACGCCAGCCCGACAAGCGCGATCGGCGTCGGCGGCAGCCCGGCACGCGTATAGGTGTTATACGGACCGTCGCTGAGCAGGTGGATTTTCCTGAGATTGCCGTCGAACTGCGACCCCAGTCCGTAAATCACGCTCGGATCGACCTGCAGCAGCATTCCGGTTTGCAGCCGGTTGACCAGCACTCCGGCGATCCGGTCGCGCTCGGCGGCCTGCCCGGTCTCCTTTTCCACGATCGAAGCCATGGTGAGCGCCTCGTAGGGACTGCGATACGGCAGCCCGGGGTCGCGGCCCTGCCACTCGCGCTCCAGGTGCCTTTGCATCGCCGTGCGCGCGCGGCGCAGGATGCGAAGGTCGCTGCTTCCCTTCGAAAAGAGGTAGGTATCCGGAAAAAAGAGCCCTTCGGCGCGCGCCTCGGCGACACCGAGCTGCTTGAGGAGGTCGGTCTCGGACAGTTCCGCGGCGTCGTGGCGCACCCCGGGATGGCCGTCGAGCGCGGCGCGCATCTGGGCAAAGGTCCAGCCCTCGATCACCTTGAGTTCAGCCTGCAGCACGTCGCCGCGAGTCAGTTTGTCGAGCAGTTCCAGGGGCGTGGTCGCGCCGCTCAGCTCGTAGCTTCCAGCCTTGATGTCACCCGCGCGTCCAAGGGCGCGCGCGAGCAGCTCGAAGCGCCAGGCGCCGACGCCGATTCCCGCGTCCTCGATACGCTGCGCCGCCGCACGAAAACGAACCCCTTGAGGCAGCTCGAATTCCGCCGGAAGCGCGCGCGTCGCGACGGGGCTGCCGACATACCAGAGGACGTACGCGGCGCCTGCCAGCGCGACGAGCAGCATCGTCGCGAACAAGAATTTGAGGATGCGAAGCAAGGCGAATCGGTAAAATGCGCAGTTTACGATGGACGACGAGCCCAGGGTTCTCGCGGCGGCACTGACTGATTACGGCACCATTGCCGTTTCGGGCGCCGATGCGCGCGCATTTCTGCACGCCCAGTTGACGAACGACATCTCGGGTCAGACGGCGCAGCAAGCCCGCCGCGCCGGCTGGTGTTCGCCGAAAGGTCGGCTGCTCGCGAGTTTCCTCGTCGTGCCGCGCGGCGAGGAATTCCTGCTGCAGGTCGCGCGCGATCTGGTGCCGGTGGTGCTGAAGCGGCTGCGCATGTTCGTGCTGCGCTCGCAGGTGGCGCTGACCGACGCCAGCGACGACTGGTCCCAATACGGCGTCTGGGGCGCCGGGGCCGCGCACGCGCTCGATGCGCTGGGCGTGTCCGCAGCGCAAGCGGATCTCGAAGTGAATTCCTCGGGCGAACTGATCGCGGTTCGAATTGCCCCGGCGCACCACCTGCTGCTGGCCGGTGGCGCGCAGCGCGCACGCATCGCTGCGGCGCTGCCGGCGGGCGACGCATCGGACTGGGCGCTCGAAGAAATCCGCGCCGGGTTGCCGCGCGTCGTCCTCGCCACGCAGGATCTGTTCCTGCCGCAGATGGTGAATCTCGAATTGATCGGTGGCGTCGATTTTCACAAGGGCTGCTACCCGGGGCAGGAAATCGTGGCGCGCACGCAGTACCGGGGGCAGCTCAAGCGTCGCATGGTGAGACTGCGCTCGCCGCAGCCGTTGCAGCCCGGGCAGGACCTCTACGCCGACGACGGTTCCGGCCAGCCGAGCGGAACCGTGGTCAATGCTGCCGGCAGCGAGGCGCTCGCCGTTCTCGCAATCGCCACGCTGGAGGCCGATGCCGCGGTGCGCGCTGAGCCCGGCGGCGCGGTGCTCGAGATTCTTCCTCCGACCCGCTCCGGGTGACGCACTTCTACGTCTATTACCGGATCGATCCGGCGCGCGTGGACGCAACGCGCGGCGCCGTCGAGGAAATTTTCGCGGCGATCGAACGCGGCACCGGGGTGCGCGGTCGCTGGATGCGCCGGCGCGACGATCCGGGGACCTTCATGGAGGTTTACGAAAACGTAGCGGACGAAGGCGCATTCGAGAACGCGCTCGCGCGCGCAACGGCGCAGTTCGGCGTCGAACGCAGCACTGAGCGCTTCGTATGTGCCTGATCCTGGTCGCCTGGCGAACCGACGCGAAGAATTCTTTCGTGGTCGCAGCGAACCGCGACGAGATCCACGCGCGCGCGAGCGCGGCGGCTGCGTTCTGGAACGACGATCGCCAGGTGCTCGCCGGTCGCGACCTCGAAGCGGGCGGAACCTGGCTCGGCATCACCCGCAGTGGACGGTTTGCCGCCGTCACCAACGTTCGCGGCGGACAGGACCCGAACGCCCGCGAATCGCGTGGGCTGCTGACGAAGCAGTTTCTGCAGAGCACGGTCGCGCCGCGTGATTATGTCGAAGCCATCGCAGCGCGTGGCGCGGTGCATAGCGGTTACAACCTGCTCGTCGCCGACGCGGACGAGCTGTGGTGGCACTCGAACCGCAACGGCGCGCCGCGGCGGCTGGAAGCCGGCGTCTATGGCCTGGGCAACGAATCGCTCGACAGCGGCGACGTCGCCGCGGCGAAGCGGCGGTTTTCCGAGGCCCTTTCGCCTGCGCCGGCGACCGAAGCGCTGCATACCGCGCTCGCCCCGTCGCGCATCGTCAACGGCGCATACGGAACGCGCTGCTCCAGTACGCTCGTCGCCACCGCCGGCCGCCTGCGGTTCTCGGAAAGATCGTTCGACGCCCTGGGCGCGGAACTCGCGACCGTCCACTTTGATTTCACCCTCGCCGTGGGGGGCGTGAGTTAGCGCGGCCTACGCGATGCTGCGGAAATCACGACCCGGGCGCGAATTTGGGGTTCCCATGATCTGCCGGGTTGGCGCGGTACTGCTGCGCCAACTCGGCAGACCGATGAACGTCAAAACCGCTCCAGCGGCCGAAACGCGAACATCCTTGTCCGCCTAGTCAGAGCTTCCGCCGCATCATTTGGTGCGGAATCTCCGCATCGAGATAGATTTCGCCCTCTGCGACGAAACCATGCCGGCGATAGAACTCGAGCGCGTGCGTCTGCGCCGAAAGCACAACTTCGAGATCCCCGCGTTCGCGCGCGGCGACCACGAGGCGCTCGAGGATCTCGCCGCCGACGCCCTGCCCGCGCCAGGCCTTCAATACCGCCATGCGGCCGATGTGTCCGTCGGGCAGAAGTCGCCCGGTGCCCACCGCGGCCGCATCGCCGTCGCGAGCGAGCGCATGCACGCATTGCGGATCGAATTCGTCCAGTTCCATCGCCAGCGGAACGCGCTGCTCCTCGACGAACACCTCGTAGCGGATGCGCGTCGCCGCTTCGCGCACGTCGTTCCAGGCCCCGAGCGATATTCGGATCATGGCGCAAAAGTATAATCGCCGGTCATGAGAAGCCTCTGGAGCGACGCCGAGGCCGCGGGGTATCGCGGCCCGCTCGGGCCGCGCGTCTACACTTCGCGCCTGCTCGGCCGCGAGAAATCGCTCGTGCTGCACGGCGGCGGCAATACGTCGGTCAAGCTTCACGAGGCGAATCTGTTCGGCGAAACCCGCGAAGTGCTGTACGTCAAGGGCAGCGGCTGGGATCTGGAGACGATCGAAGCCGGGGGATTTGCGCCGGTGCAACTCGATTACGTGCGGCGCCTGGCGGAACTGCCGTTGCTCAGCGACGCGCAGATGGTAAGCGAACTCGCGACGCATACCCTGCGCACCGACGCGCCCGCGGCGTCGGTCGAGACGCTGCTGCACGCGATCCTGCCGCAGGCCTACGTCGATCACACACACGCGGACGCCCTGCTTTCGGTGAGCAACGCGCCGAACGGCGAGGAACGGGTGCGCGAGATTTATGCCGACCGCGTCGTGATCGTCCCGTACGTCATGCCGGGATTCGATCTCGCGGCGCGCTGCGCCCGCGAGCTTGCGCAGCAGGCGGGCGCACGGACGATCGGCATGGTGCTCATGCGGCACGGCCTGTTTTCGTTCGGCGCAAGTGCGCGCGAGTCGTACGAGCGCATGATCGAACTGGTGAGCCTGGCCGAACGTTACCTCGACTCGAAGGGCGCGTGGCGGCTGCCGTCGGCCGAACCGCCGCAGCCCGAAGTCCAGCGAACCGAACTCGCTGCGCTGCGCAAGGCGATCAGCGATTGCGCCGGCGCGCCGATGATCCTGCGCAACAACCGCTCCGGGAGATTCCTCGGATTCGCGCAACGCGCCGACCTCGAGCGGGTGTCGCAGCGCGGTCCGGCGACTCCGGATCACGTCATCCGCACCAAGGCGACGCCCATGCTGGGGCGGGATGCCGCCGGCTTTGCGCGCCGCTACCGCGAGTATTTCGAGCGCAACGCGCCGTTCGCCCGCGAACCGAAGTCCATGCTCGACCCGGCGCCCCGCATGGTGCTCGATCCCGCGCTCGGTTTCGCAGCGGTCGGTCGAAGCGCGAAGGATGCCCGCATCGTCGAGGATCTCTACGACCACACCATCGACGTGGTGCTGCGCGCCGAGGCGCTCGGCGGCTGGAGCGCGGTCTCCGAGCGCGACCTGTTCGACGTCGAATACTGGGACCTCGAGCAGGCGAAACTGAAGCGCGCCGGTGCGCCGCCCGCGTTCGCCGGCGAGGTGGCGATCGTCACCGGCGCGGCCTCGGGCATCGGGCGGGCGTGCGTCGAATCGTTTTTTGGTCGCGGCGCGGCGGTGGTCGCGCTCGATCGCGATCCAGCCATCGGCACGATCTGGAAACGACCCGATGTGCTCGCGATGACCTGCGACCTGACGGATATGGAACGCACCGAGGCGGCCCTCGATCTCGCGGTTCGCGAGTTCGGCGGCGCCGACATGCTCGTTCTCAATGCAGGTGTATTTCCCGCGTCCGCGCCGCTCGAGAGCACGACGCTCGAAGCCTGGCGCAGCGCGATGAGCGTCAACGTGGACGCCAACCTGCGCCTCCTCCAGTCGTGCCATCCTCTGCTCAAACTCGCGCCGCGCGGCGGGCGCGTCGTCGTGATCGGTTCGCGCAACGTCGCGGCGCCCGGGCGCGGGGCGGCGGCCTACTCCGCATCGAAAGCTGCGCTGAACCAGCTCGCGCGAATCGCGGCGCTCGAGTGGGCGAGGGACGCGATCCGGGTCAATTCGATTCATCCCGACGCCGTGTACGACACGGGCCTGTGGACGCCGGAGCTGCTCGAAGCGCGAGCGATGGCCTACGGACTGAGCGTCGAGCAGTACAAGCAGCGCAATCTCCTTCGAACCGAGGTGGCTTCGCGCGACGTCGCCGAACTGGCGGCCGAGCTGTGCGGGCCGTTGTTCGCAAAGTGCACAGGCGTGCAGGTTCCGTTGGACGGCGGCCACGAAGGACTCGTCTGAAATGAAGATCGAGCCGCTTCGGTGGCGAGGCGATGCGCTCGAGTTGCTCGACCAGCGCCGGCTTCCCGAGCAGATGGTTTACCTGCGCTGCGCGAGCGCGGAGGCGGTGGCTGCGGCGATCCGCGACATGGTGGTGCGCGGCGCGCCCGCGATCGGATGCGCGGCGGCGTTCGGCGTCGTTCTCGGCCGCGGTGCGGAATCCGCGTACGAGGCGCTTGCGAAAAGCCGCCCCACTGCGGTCAACCTGTTCTGGGCGCTGGAGCGGATGCGCGGCGCGCGCGATCTCGAAGCCGAGGCGATTGCCCTCCTCGCCGAAGACATCGCCACCAATCGCGCCATCGGCGCGCACGGCGCGGCGCTGATTCCGGAGGGCGCGCGAATCCTCACGCACTGCAATGCGGGCGCGCTTGCGACCGCCGGATACGGCACCGCGCTGGGCGTGGTTCGCGCCGCGCACGAGGCCGGTCGGCGAATCTCGGTGATCGCGAGCGAGACGCGACCCTACCTGCAGGGTGCGCGGCTCACGACCTGGGAACTGCAGCAGGAGAACATTCCCGCGACGCTCATCACCGACGGCATGGCCGGCCACCTCATGAGCCGCGGCGAGATCGACCTCGTGATCGTGGGCGCAGACCGGATCGCGGCCAACGGCGACGTCGCAAACAAGATCGGCACCTACACGCTCGCGGTTCTCGCGCGCCGGCACGAGTTGCCCTTCTACGTTGCCGCGCCGGTGTCCACCTTCGATCCGAACATTCCCGACGGCTCGTTGATCCCGATCGAGGAGCGACACGCCGAGGAAGTGACCGGCTTTCGCGGAGCACGCTGGGCGCCACCCGGAATCGCGGTGCGCAATCCCGCGTTCGACGTCACACCGGCGGAACTCGTCTCGGCGATCGTCTGCGAGAAGGGGATCGTGCCACGACCCGACGCGGCCGGGCTGCGCGCGCTGCTGCGGTCCTGAGCTCGAACGGCAAACCGCCCCGGAGTTGCCGGACGCTCGTCCAATGCGTACACTATAGGTGTATACATTGGAGATCTCGAATGGATGTCGGTACCCGAGAACTGCGCGAGCGCCTCAGCGACCTGCTCGATCGCGTCGCGCGCGGCGAGAAAATCGTGGTGCGCCGGCGCGGCCGTCCCGCCGCCGTGCTGGTTCCGGTGGAGCATCGCGGCCGCGGGCTACCCAGCCTCGCGGAATTCCGCGCCCGCCTGCGACTGCGCGGCCGTCCGATGAGTGCCGAAGTCATTGCCGCACGCGAGGACGAGCGCGCCTGAATCAATACCTCGACACCTCGGTACTCGCACCCTATTACGTTCCGGAACCGCTCAGCGAGCGGGTCGAGCGCCTGCTGATGCGCGCGCCACAACTCGTGATCTCGGCGCTCGTAGAAGTCGAATTTGCGTCCGCCCTCGGACGCCGCGTACGCGTCGGTGATTTGAACGCTGCCTCCGCTCGGGCCGCGCTGACCCAATTCCACGCCCATCAATCCGAAGGGTTCTACCGCCTGATTCCGATCGAGCGCTCGCACTTCGATCGCGCGCGGCGCTGGATCGAAACTCTGAGAACGCCGCTGCGCACGCTCGACGCGCTGCATCTCGCGTTGGCGGCCGATAGCGGCAGCGTCTTGATCACGGCCGACGTCCGGCTTGCGCGCGCCGCGAGCAGCCTTCGGGTCCGTCGGCGCCTGTTGCGCGCCTGACCTGCCGGACCGGTCAGCCAATCGTCACTTCCGCGTAGACGGGCACCCGGTCGAACAGCTCGATGATCTCCGCGTCGCGCATGCGGATGCAGCCGATCGACCCGGGCCTGCCCATCTCCGCGGAATCCGGCGTGCCGTGGATGTAAATGTAGCGGCGCATCGTGTCGACGTCGCCAAGGCGGTTGAGGCCCGGCTCGCGGCCGGATAGCCAAAGGATGCGAGTCAGGATCCAGTCGCGTCCCGGAAAGCGTGCGTGCAGATCGGGGGTCCAGATTTCGCCGGTCGGACGGCGGCGCACGAACACCGCGCCCGATGGCGCGCCCGCGCCGATCTTGGCGCGCACGATGTGCCGGCCGAGCGGCGTGCAGTAGCTGCCGTTCTTCGCTCCGGCGCCAAATTTCGAAGTCGACACCGAGTAGCGCTTCAACTCGCACTCATCGTCGAGCACGCAAAGCGACTGCTGCGCGAGATCGATGCGGAGGCGAATCATCGGCGGGCGGCGAAGAACGCCTTGAGCAGCGCGCCGCATTCTTCGGCGAGCAGGCCGCCCTCCACCACCGCGTGATGGTTGAGCGGTGAAGAAAATAGATCGAGCACGCTGCCCGCGACCCCCGTCTTCGGGTCGTGCGCGCCGAACACGACGCGCGAGATTCGCGCATGGAACATCGCGCCGGTGCACATGAGACAGGGCTCGAGCGTCACGTAGAGCGTCGCGCCGGAAAGGCGGTAGTTGCCCACCGTGCTGCAGGCGGCGCGGATCGCTTCGGTTTCCGCATGGGAGGTCGCATCTGCGGCCGCGAGCGGCCGGTTCCAGCCTTCGCCGACGATCCGGCGCTCGTGCACGACCACTGCGCCGACCGGAACTTCGCCCGCGTCGCCGGCGCGTTGCGCCAGTTCGATTGCGCGGCGCATGAAAATCTCGTCGTTCAAGTCCGCGCGCGACATTCAGCGCACGCCACGCCGGAACCGATAGCCCTTGTAGGTCATCACCATGCCGTCGGGCGTGATCTGCTCGAGCTTGAGGTCCGGTGACACCGAGCCGCCCTCACGCAGCAGGAGATCGTTGATTCCGACGAGGCGCTCCTTGGGAACGGGCGAGTAGGCATGGACCGTGATCTGCAGTTTCGGGATTTCCACCTGAACCTCGACGGGCAGGTCCGAAAATCTCACGATCGGTTGCTCGGGCGGTGCTTTGCCGGGACGGGAATCGGCCGTCCCACCGGCAGGCGATTTCGCGGGTGACTTGGGTGCCGGCGCTACGGTTTCGCGCGAACTTCTGCTGGGTCGTGCCTTGACCACGGCTTCAACCTCAGCGCCGGCCTCTGTCTTTTCGACCGGTTTCGCGACTGGCGCCGGCGCAACCGCAGCCCGAGAGGCAGGCGGAGGTTTCTGCACCGGCGCGGCCGGTTGCTGCACCCCATCGGCGGGTGCTGCAGCCACGACCGGAGCAGATGAGGGGGTGCTTGCGGGAGGCGCGGCGAGCGGCGCCGATGCCGGCGCAGGTGCGTGCCGCGCACTTTTCCAGGGCTGCAGCGATCCGATCAGGACCCCTGCGACGAGCAAAGCGCCGCCGAGCATCCAATAGGACATCGATTTTCGCCGTGGCGGCGCAAGCGTCGCTGCTTGCGGAGTCAGCAGGGTCGGCGTCGCTCCGCGGCGCCGCTGCTCGTCGGACTTCCGGAGTGCATCGAGGATGTAGGACATCCCCCCTACTCCCCGGGTCCGCGCAGCAGCCTGGGCGCTGAAGAATCGTTCACGCCGCTCAGCCGCATCAGCGTCTGCGGTCCCACGATCCCGTCGGGAATCAGTCCTTTCGAAAACTGGAACTGCCTCACTTGCTTTTCCATCGCGTCGTCGAATCCGGTTCCCGTAGCGGGAACGGCCTGCCTGCCCTGCCAGACTGCAAGCTGCCCGGCCAGCCAGGCCACGGCGGGTCCGGTCTGACCGGGCTTGATGCTCTCGCGCGCCTCCGGCGGCGCGCGCCACAGCGCGGTGAAATGTCCCGACCATTGGGCGGCGAGCGCGGCAAGCGCGACCGGGCGCGCCTCGCCGCCAAGATCGAGCGTCGCCGACCGTGCGTCGAGCTGCAACAGCGTCGCGAAGAATTCCTGTCCGTCGGCAGCGCGCAGCGCGAGGATCGCGGGCCGGTTCATCTCGCGCAATTCGTCCATTCCGCCGCGAGCGCTACGGCAGCGCAGGCCGAGGGTTTCCGCCTGCCGGCAGAGGTCCCCGCCTTCGTAGTTTGCGCCCCAGGCCTTCAGCAGCGCCGCTTGCGCGAGCGCACGGCTGCGGGCGCGCGGTTCGCGCTCCGGCCACTCGATCGCCTGTGCCAGGCTGGGCACGGGCTTGTCCTGCTGCAGATTCTTCGACGAGTTCGAGGGCGCGGACGTGGCTGCGGATTTCGCGCCCGCGGCAGGCGCGGACTTCGAGATCTCTCGCAGATCCTGCTGATAGACCGCGACGGCCATCGCACCGCCTGCGACCAGCACCAGAACGGCGATCAACGCCTGGCGCATCCGAGGCGTCGGGCTCGCTTTCCTGCCGAACACTTCGCTCGCCGCCGTGTCGAGCGTCGCGCGATCGACTCGCTCCTTGCCTTGCACGTAAGCGCCGAGCAGAGCCCGATCGCACAGCACGTTGATTACGCGCGGAACGCCCTTGCTCAGGCGGTACAGCCGTCCCATGACCGAATCGGGAAACAGTTGCCGTTCCGCACCCGCAACCTGGAGGCGATGCCGCACGTACGCGGCGACGTCGGGCCGGCTCAACGGGCCGAGGTGATAACGCGCGACGATTCGCTGCGCCAGCTGTCGCATCGACGGACGCTCGAGCATCGCCAGGAGTTCGGGCTGTCCGAGCAGGATGATCTGAAGCAGCTTGCGCTGGTTGGTCTCCAGATTGGTGAGCAGGCGCATCTGCTCCAGCACTTCGGCCGAAAGATTCTGCGCCTCGTCGATGATCAGCACGGTGTGCCGGCCGCGCGAATTCGCGTCGAGCAGGTGCGCGTTGATGCAGTCCACGAACACCTTGATGCTGGTCGTGCCCGGCGGGCACGCAATGCCGAGTTCAGCGCAGACGGTCTGGAGCAGTTCCTCGACCGTCAGCTTCGGATTGAAGACGTAGGCGACGTCGCAGGTCGCGGGAACCTGCTCCAGCAGGCAGCGGCAGACCGTGGTCTTGCCCGCACCGACCTCTCCGGTCAGCAGGACGAATCCGCCGTCGCCGTTGACGCCGTAGAGCAGGTGCGCGAGCGCTTCCTGGTGACTGCGCGTCATGTACAGGTAACGCGGATCCGGCGCGATCGAGAACGGCGCCTCGGCAAAACCGAAATAGCTCAGGTACATGGACGACTGCAGTCGATCGGCCGCGAGGCAGTCATTATAGGAGCCGGGTCTGCAAGGCCATCCCGGCGGGCGCAGGAATCACGCCGAAAGCCCTTGAGTTCCCCGCCAGGATGAGGACCGGCCCGCGACGTCGCGCAGCGTATCCAGGGTCCGACGTATCCAAAGTCAAATGAACCCCTGCCCAGCATCCGTTAATGTGGACTGCATTTGACCTACCTCAAGCGACCTGCAGTCCGGCCTTTGTATGTTCTGCACAGTCCTTTATGTTCCATTCAAGTCAAAGCGTTCGGAGCGGAGGCCAAAGTGCAGAGAGAGGGTAGTGCTTGAGCACCCGTGGCTTCCCGGCTGGCCTTGTCGTCGATGGCGCGATCTCGTTCCTGGTTGCGCCGAACCCACTGATCATTCCTACGGAAAAATAACGATGAAATCCACTCTGGTTCGTGCGGGTCTCGTGGCGTTGATGGTTGGCGCAATCGCGGGTTGCGGTGGTGGTGGGGGTGGGGGAGGAGCGCCGGCACCGGCGCCAGCGCCAGCGCCAGCGCCAGCACCGGCTGCTCCGGCCGTCGCTCCGGCGCCGGCTCCGACGGGCACCGCGCCGATCAACGTCGGGACGCTCTCGGCAGACCAGTTCGCGGCGCTCGCGCCGCAGGTTGCGGTCGGCGGAGCGCTCGTCGCAAGCCCGCCGCAGATCAGTTTCTCGCTGGCTGACGCCAACGGCAACCCGATCATCGGGTTTGGCGGCAAAAGCACTCGAGCCACGGATCCGAACGGCTACCGTTACAACAACGTGTCGTTCGCGATTGCCAAGCTGATCCCGGGAACGGCAACGACCGGTGCGGGCTCCACGCGCAGCCGCTGGGTCAGCTACATGGTCGTTACCACGACCAAGGACGCGACGACCGGAGCGCTCACGCAGACCCCGGGCCGTCCAGGCACCGAGAGCATCGGTGAGCTGGTGGACAACGGCAACGGCACGTACGTCTACAAGTTCTATCGCGACATCTCGGAGGTCGCGCAACTGGTCGCCGATGCGACCACGACCTCGACCAAGGCGGATCTCGGCGATCTGGCCTACGACGCGAACGCGGTGCACCGCATGACGATCCAGATTTCTGGCAACGCGCCGGGCACCAGCACCAACACGCCGACCGGGGCGGATTCGGGCGTCACGGGCGTTCCGATGAAGAACCCCGTCAACGTCGTGTTTGACTTCATTCCCGCAACCGGCAAGGCGGTGGCAGCCGGCGACCCGTCGCGCGACGTCGTGGCGACGGCGAACTGCAACGAATGCCACAACAAGCTGAACGCGCTCGGCTTCCACGGCAGCGCCCGCTACGAAACCAAGTACTGCGTGGTCTGCCACACCGAGCAGCGCAAGTTCGGCCGCGCCAACTCCACGTCGACGGTCGACGCGACGACGAAAGAGGTCAAGCTGAGTGGCTCGACCTACCGTCTGGGCGCAGGAACGGCCACCGATTCGCTCAGCAACGGCGACACCGGAGGTGAGGCACTCGGCAATTTCCCGAACTATATCCACAAGATCCACAACGGGTTTTCGCTGAGCAAGACCGGCTACAACTATGCCAACGTCAAGTTCAACGAGATCGGCTTCTCGATTCTCGAAGAAGGCCAGAGGGCGTGCGCCAAGTGCCACAAGAACTCGGCTCAGGCCGAGAACTGGAACGCGCTGCCGAGCAAGCTCGCCTGCGGTGCGTGCCATGACGGTATCAACTTCACGACCGGAAAGGGTACGACGCTTGCCAATGCGGCCGCAGCCGTAAGCGTGGGCGACGTGATCGCGCAGGGCAATCACCTGGGAGGCGCGATCGAGAATGAAGCGGCCTGCGCCATCTGCCATACGTCGAGTGCGATCAAGACGGTGCACCAGTTGGTGAACAAGACCACGCACAACCCGACCATCGAGGCGGGCTTGGTGCACTTCACCTACGACATCGCCTCGGCGACCGTCGATGCGGCCAACGCCCTGACGGTAAAGTTCAGGATCCTGGCTGCGACGGCTCCCTCGACGACCGCGGCGCCCGTCACGTTCAACACGAGCGGAACGACGCTGCTGACTGGTTTCACGGGTGGACCGAGCTTCCTGCTCCCCTACGCCATGACGCAGGACGGCGTCACCAACCCGGCCGACTGGAACAACTTGGGCCGGGCCAACGGACAGCCGCAAAG
>Ga0156084_116_pt3 | contig 43977 bp, 41 predicted proteins | sample RifCSPlowO2_02_FD_107737 | JGI IMG/M metagenome (GOLD analysis project Ga0156084, IMG submission 107737) | Betaproteobacteria bacterium RIFCSPLOWO2_02_FULL_66_14
CGAGTAGCGCCCGCCGACGCGGTGCAGGTCCGGGCCGGTGCGCTTCGATCCCCACTGGAACGGATGGTCGTAGACGAATTCGCCCGCCACCGAGTAGTGCCCGTAGCGCTCCACTTCGGCGCGCAGCGGTCGCACCATCTGGGAGTGGCAGTTGTAGCAGCCTTCGCGGATGTAGACGTCGCGCCCGGTGAGTTCCAGCGCGGTGTACGGCTTGAGGCCCGCGACCGGCTCGGTCATCGTCTTCATGAACGACAGCGGCACGATCTCGACCAGCCCGCCGACTGCGATCACGAGGATGACCAGGACGATCAGGAGCGCCTGGTTGCGCTCGATCATGTCGTGGGTGAGCATCCGGTTTCCCCTTTCCTCAGGCATGCGCGGGCGCCGGAATCGGCGCATCGACCGGTTTCGTGCCGGCCACCGTCTTCCACACGTTGTAGAGCATGACCAGCATGCCGGCGAGGTACAGCACGCCGCCCAGCAGGCGGATGGCATAGAACGGGTAGGTCGCCTTGACGCTCTCCACGAAGGTGTAGGTGAGCGTGCCGTCGGCGCTCACGCCGCGCCACATCAGCCCCTGCATCACCCCGGCGATCCACATCGCCGCGATGTACAGCACGATGCCGATCGTGGCGATCCAGAAGTGCGTGTTGATCAGGCGCACCGAGTGCATCTCGGTGCGGCCAAAGAGCCGCGGCACGAGGTGGTAGATGCAGCCGATGCTCACCAGCCCGACCCAGCCAAGCGCGCCGCTGTGGACGTGGCCGATGGTCCAGTCGGTGTAGTGCGACAGCGCGTTCACCGTCTTGATCGACATCATCGGCCCTTCGAAGGTCGACATGCCGTAGAACGACAGTGACACGACGAGGAACTTGAGGATCGGATCGGTGCGCAGTTTGTGCCAGGCGCCCGAGAGCGTCATGATGCCGTTGATCATCCCGCCCCAGGAAGGCGCGAGCAGGATGAGCGAAAACAGCATCCCGAGCGACTGCGCCCAGTCGGGCAGCGCGGTGTAGTGCAGGTGGTGCGGGCCGGCCCACATGTAGGTGAAGATCAGGGCCCAGAAATGCACCACCGACAGGCGATACGAGTACACCGGGCGCTCGGCCTGTTTCGGGATGAAGTAGTACATCATCCCGAGGAAGCCCGCGGTGAGGAAGAAACCGACCGCGTTGTGCCCATACCACCACTGCACCATCGCGTCCTGCGCGCCGCTGTAGGCCGAGTAGGATTTCCAGAGACTCACGGGAATCGCCGCGCTATTGACGATGTGCAGCACCGCGACCGTGATGATGAAGGCGCCGAAAAACCAGTTGGCGACGTAGATGTGTGCGATGCGCCGCTTGAACAGCGTGCCGAAGAACACCACTGCGTAGGCCACCCAGACCAGCGTGATCAGGATGTCGATCGGCCATTCGAGCTCGGCGTACTCCTTGCCCGAGGTGTAGCCGAGCGGCAGCGTGACGGCGGCGAGCACGATCACCGCCTGCCAGCCCCAGAAGGTGAAGGCGGCAAGGCGATCGCCGAACAGGCGCGCATGGCAGGTACGCTGCACGACGTAATAGGAAGTCGCGAACAGGGCGCAGCCGCCGAAAGCGAAGATCACGGCGTTGGTGTGCAGTGGCCGCAGCCGGCCGTAGCTCAGCCAGGGCACATCGAAGTTCAGCTCCGGCCACAGCAGCTGCGCCGCGATGACCACGCCGACCAGCATGCCCACGACGCCCCAAACCACGGTCATGATCGCGAACTGCCGGACGACGGTGTAGTTGTAGCTGCCTTCGGTGGACATACGGGGCCCCGCGATGCGCGATGAATCGAAAAATCGTAAGGCGCCAGCCCCTCGCGGGGTTGACATGGATCAATCAAATCGGAGGCCTTGGGGGGACGAGGATCGCGGCCCCGGCCAGACGGGCTTCGCGCAACGCGGCGAGCGCCTCGTTCGCTTCGGCAAGCGCGAAGTGCGCGGTCGCGATCCGGAGTGGAACCGCAGCGGCGATACGCATGAACGCTTCGGCGTCGGCGCGCGTGAGGTTCGCCACCGACTGGATGCGACGCTCGCCCCACAGGAGCGCGTAGGGAAACGCGGGGATGTCGCTCATGTGGATCCCGCCGCACACGACCGAACCGCCTTTGCGCACGGCGGCGAGCGCTTGCGGCACGAGCGCTCCGACAGGCGCGAAGAGGATCGCGGCGTCGAGCGCTTCGGGCGGCGCGCTCGTCGAATCCCCCGCCCAGTCCACGCCGCAACTCAAAGCAAAACGCTGCGCCTCGGCGTCGCCGGGCCTGCAGAACGCGTACACGGCCCGGCCCTCGTGCTTCGCCACCTGCGCGACGATGTGCGCGGCGGCGCCGAAGCCGTAGATCCCGAGTCGCCGGGCGTCGCCCGCGATCGCGAGCGAGCGGTAACCAATCACCCCGGCGCACAGCAGCGGCGCGGCTTCCTCGTCGCCATAGCCCGGCGGAATCGCGACGCAGTAGCGCTCGTCGGCGAGCACGTACTCGGCGTAGCCGCCGTCGAGATCGTAGCCCGTGAAGCGCGCCTCGTCGCAGAGGTTTTCGCACCCGGCGCGACAGTGATCGCATTCACCGCAGGTCGCGCCGAGCCAGGGCACGCCGACGCGGTCGCCCACCCGGTAGCGCGTTGCCGACGCCCCCGCCGCCGCCACCCGGCCGACGATTTCGTGCCCCGGCGTGAGCGGCCGTCGACCGCCCGCCAGTTCGCCATCGACGATATGCAGGTCGGTACGGCACACACCGCAAGCGAGCACCTCGAGCAACACCTGTCCCCTTCCAGGCTCACTCAGCGGCAAACGCGATTCCTCGAGCGGCCCGCGCGGCCCACGCAGCCGCATCGCCCGAAAATCAGGGACAGACCACGATTTCACCGGTCCTTCCCGTCGGGCTTATGGAAATCGTGGTCTGTCCCCGATTTTTCGTCGTCATCGAGAATCGAGTAGCCCGGGCGATCGAGATCGTCGAACTGGCCGCCGTGCAGCGCGCGCCAGAACACCCAGCCGATCAGGAATACGAGCGCGACCGAGAGGGGAACGAGGAGGTAGAGGCTGCTTTCCATGTGGCGTGACCCGGTTCCCTCGTCGCAACGCGCAGCGCGTTCAGCACCACGATGAACGAACTCGCCGCCATGCCGACCGCGGCTTCCCAGGGCCCGACCCAGCCGGCCGCGGCGAGCGGCAGCGCGAGCGCATTGTAGGCGAGCGCCCAGCCGAAATTCTGCCGGATCACGCGCATCGTTCCGCGCGCCTGCGCAAACGCCGCACCGACCGACGCGAGGCGTTCGCCCGTCAGCACCAGATCGGATTGCAACTGCGCGATTTCCGATCCGCCGCCCATCGCGATCGAGACATCGGCGCGCGCGAGTACCGGCGCATCGTTCAATCCGTCGCCGAGCATCGCCACGACGCGCCCCTCGGCCTGCAGCCGCTCGACGTAGGCGAACTTCGCCTGCGGCGTCGCGCCGCCGGAGAAGTTCTCGATGCCGAGCGCCTTCGCCAGCGGCTCGACCACCCGCGGATCGTCGCCGCTCACGAGGTGCACGCGCAGTCCGCCCGCGATCAGGTCCTGCACCAGGCGCGCCGCATCGGGCCGCAGCGGGTCTTCGAACGTGAACCGGGCGAGCCAGCCGCCCTCGTCGGCGAGCCACGCCGAACTGCGTGCCTCGATCTCGCGTGGCGCGGGTCCAGCAAGCGCGCCGCAGAACGCGGCAGCGCCGATTCGCAGGCGTCGTCCCGCCACCACCGCGTCGATGCCGTGCCCCGGATGATTCACGATCTCCGACACGCCCTGCGCCTGCGGGCCATCCCCGAAGGCGCGCGCGATCGGATGCCGGCTGGAGGATTCGAGCGCGCGAGCGAGCGAAAGGCATTGCGCCCGGTCGAGATCGCCGAGCGGCTCCGCGTCCGCAAGCGCCATTCGACCCGTGCTCAGCGTGCCGGTCTTGTCGAGCACGATGTCGGTCGCGCGAGCGAGCGACTCGAGCGCCCCCGAGCGCGTCAGCGCGACGCCGCGCTCGAGCATCCGGCCCACCGCCGCCGTGAGCGCGATCGGCGCCGCGAGCGCCAGTGCGCAGGGGCAGGTGACGACGAGCACGGCGACCGCGACCCACGGATCGCGCCACCACAGGAGCGCGCCGAACGCGACCGCAACGACGACGTAGGTCAGCCAATGCGCGATCCGGTCCGCGCTCGCCACCAGCGCCGGTTTCGCCGCCGCGGCGCGCTCCACGAGCCGCGCGATCGCCGCCACCGCGGTCTCCGCGCCGACGCGCGTCACGCGCATCACGAGCGGCTGCTCGACGTTCACAGAGCCGCCGATCAGCGCCGCGCCCGCGTCCTTCCTGACCGGGAGCGATTCACCGGTGAGCAGCGATTCGTCCGCGCTCGAGATTCCGCTTTCCACGATGCCGTCGGCGGGCACGCGTTCGCCGGGCGGCACGACGACCCGGTCGCCCGCGACGAGCGCGTGCGCGGGAACGCTTTCCGTCGCCCCGCCGGCGAACCGCAACGCGAACGAAGGCATCCAGCGCGAAAGGCGGTCGAGCCCGCGCGCCGCCCGCCCGCGCGCGAGCAACTCCGCATAGCGGGCGCCGAGCAGGAGAAACACGAGCATGCTGATGGAGTCGAAATACACTTCGCCCGTGGCGCTGACCGTCGCCCAGACGCTCGCCGCGAAACCGGCGGCGATGCCGAGCGCGATCGGCGTGTCGAGCCCGAATCGCCCGAGTTTCAAATCGCGCCAGGCAGCGCCGAAAAACGGCCCGCAGCTGAACAGGATCACGGGCAACGTCAGCGCAAGACTCGCCCAACGCAGCACCTGCGCGCTTTCCGGCGACAGGGTTGCACCGCCGTCCAGATACGCCGGGATCGCATACATCATCACCTGCATGGCGCCAAACCCGGCGACGAACAGCCGCCACAGCGCCGAACGCTTTTCAGCGCGCGCGAGATCGACCTGGCGCTGCGGATCGAACGGATAGGCCTCGTAGCCGATGGCGCGGATCGCTTCGATGATTCGCGACAACCGTGTTGCGCGCTCGTCCCATTCGATCTGAGCGCGGTGCGTCGCGTAGTTGACGTCGACCCGCAGCAGTCCCGGGAGTTTTCGCAGCCACTGCTCGTTCAGCCACAGGCAGGCCGCGCAGCGGATGCGATCGAGGATCAGCGTCGCAGCGTGCGAATGCTCGCCGACGCGCAGCGCGAACTGCCGCTGCGCCGCCGGGTCGTCGTAGGCTTCGAGGGGCGGCAGATCCTGCGGCCGCGGGCCCGCCGCCGAACGCGTTTCGTAGTAGTTCGCGAAGCCCGCGGCGACGATGGTGTCCGCGACCGCGCGGCAACCGCCGCAGCAGAACTCGCGCTCTGCGCCGAGCACGGGCGAGCGCCAGCGGCGCACCTCGAGTACCGGCGCGCCGCAGTGAAAACAGCCGGGCAGCGCCTCCGAGGCGCCACCCGCGGGGGCGGGCACCTAGCCCGCCTCCGGATGCATCAATGCACCGCCAGGCGCCGGGTCTGCGCGCTCGCCTTCTTGGGCAGGGTCAGTTCGAGCACCCCGTCCTTGTAGTTGGCGACCGCGCCCTGCGCGTCGACATCGGTCGGCAGCGTGAAGCTGCGCGACGCCATGCCGTAGTAGCGCTCGCCGTGCAGGACCTTGTCGCCTTCCTTCTTCTCGTGCTCGCGCTTGACCTCGGCGCGGATCGAGACCTGGTCGCCGTTGAGGTCGATCTGGATGTCGTCCTTCTTCACACCGGGAATTTCCGCGTCCACCTTGTAGGACTTGTCGTCTTCCTCGACATCGACCTTCATGCGCAACTCGGTCTCGCCCGGATAGGCGAACGGCCGCACCCAGTACCCCTTGTTGAAGTCGCCCAACAAGTCGTCCAGCAAACTGCCATAGCGTTGAATGTTTGCCATCGTTGGCCTCCTTTCTGGCTGCTAGATGGGGTTGCACCCGGCCATCGTCAAGCAGCGTAAATCATTGCGCGGAATCCGTGTTGACGGGGGTCAATCGGGTTTGCGCCAGCATAGGCCGACCGAATGCATCCGATTGCGAGAATCCATTTGTTCAATCGAGGCGACGGCCTGTAGAGTGCCCTCTTATGACGACCCCGACCTCCACCCCGCGCGAAGGCAGCCTCGAGGCCCCCACCCGCCACGCGCTCGACTGGAAGAACCCCGAGTTCTACGATGCGGCGTCGCTCGACAGGGAACTCGAGCGCGTGTTCGACATCTGTCACGGCTGCCGCCGCTGCGTCAACCTGTGCACCGCGTTTCCCACGCTCTTCGACCTGGTCGACGCATCCCCCACGCTGGAAGTGGATGGCGTCGCGAAGGCCGATTTCCGCAAGGTGGTCGAGCAGTGCTACCTGTGCGACATGTGCTACATGACCAAGTGCCCGTACGTTCCGCCGCACGCCTGGAACGTGGATTTTCCCCACTTGATGCTGCGCGCGAAGGCCGCCCGCTTCCGGGAGCGCGGCGCGAGCTTCCGCGACCGGCTGCTGTCCTCGACCGACGCGCTCGGCAAGCTCGCTACGATTCCGATCGTGGTGCAGACGGTCAACGCACTCAATCGCAACGGCGCGGCGCGCACGGTGATGCAGGCGACGATCGGCGTGCACCGCGAGCGAAGACTGCCGCCGTACGCCGGCGCGAAGTTCCGCCCGAATGCGGCCCGCTCGCAGGAGTTCCAGGTGAAGGACGGCGCGAACACGCCCGGCAAGGTCGCGATTTTCTCGACCTGCTACGTCAACTACAACGAACCGGGAATGGGGCACGACCTCCTCGCCGTGCTCGCGCACAACGAGGTTCCTTACGTGATCGTGGAGAAGGAAGCCTGCTGCGGAATGCCGAAACTGGAACTCGGCGATCTCGAGAGCGTGGCGAAGCTCAAGGCGGTCAACATTCCGCCGCTGGCGAAGCTGGCGCGCGAGGGCTACGCGATTCTCACGCCGGTGCCCTCGTGCACGCTGATGTTCAAGCAGGAGCTGCCGTTGATGTTTCCAGGCGATGCCGACGTGAAGGCGGTGCAGGAGGCGATGTTCGATCCGTTCGAGTACCTGATCCTGCGCAACCGCGACGGCCTGCTGAAGAAGGATTTCAAACACAAGCTGGGCAGGGTCTCGTACCACATCCCGTGCCATTCGCGCGTGCAGAACGTCGGCCAGAAGACGCGCGAGATGCTCGAGCTGATCCCGGGCACCGAGGTGAACACCGTCGAGCGCTGCGCCGGCCACGACGGCACCTGGGGCGTGAAGCGCGAGTACTACGAGAACTCGATGAAGATCGGGCGGCCGGTGTTCCGCCAGATGGCTGGGACGCAACCCGACTACGTCGCCTCCGATTGCCCGATCGCCGGTCGCCACATCCTGCAGGGCATGGGCGCGGAGGCGAAGGGCGCCGAGAAGGCGCACCCGCTCACGCTGCTGCGCAAGGCCTACGGCCTCTGATCCGGCGCCGCGGGCGGGGCGCCGTCCATGCACGCGCGCCAGGTGTCGCGCCCTGCCGCCTTGGCGCGGTAAAGCGCCTCATCGGCTGCCTTGAGAATTCCGGCGGCTTCGCTTTCCTCCTCGCCCTGGTAGAACGCGACCCCAAGGCTGGTTGAAATCGCCAATCGGTGTTCGCCGAGGTCGAATTCGGCGCGCATTGCGGCCACGATCTTCCCGGCGATGCGCTCGCCGGCCGCGCGGTCATCGAGCGCCTCCAGGATCACCGCGAACTCGTCGCCGCCGAGGCGCGCCGCGGTGTCGGTATCGCGGATGCATTGGTTGAGGCGTTTCGCGAAGCCGCGAATGAGCGCATCGCCCGCGTCGTGGCCGAAGCTGTCGTTGATGCGCTTGAACCGGTCGATGTCGAGGTACATCGCCGCCATCAGCGTGCGGTTGCGCCGGCTGCGCGCGATCGCGCGTTGCATGCGGTCGTGAAACAGGTTCCGGTTGGGCAGCCCCGAGAGCGCGTCGTGCCCCGCCTGGTGCGCGAGTTCCAGTTCCAGGCGCTTGCGGTGCTCGATATCGGCATTGGTGCCGGCCAGCCGCAGCGCGCGGCCGCGGCCGTCGCGCGCCACGACCCGGCCGCGGCTGCGGATCCACATCCAGTCGCCCGAAGGCTTGCGCACGCGATGCTCGATGTCGTAATGCGTCGCCTTGCCTTCGAGCACCTCCTGCAGGTGCCGGCGCAGCGCCGGGAGGTCATCCGGGTGCACGAGCGCCTCGAGCTCCGGCGGCGTGTGCGAGACCGCCGCAGGCGCCTTCCCGAGCAGGGCAGACCACTGTTCGTCGAGGTATATCCGTCCCGAGCGCACGTCGAAATCCCAGAGCGCGAGGCGCGAGCCGTCGAGCGCAAGCGACAGGCGCTCCTCGTCGGCGGCGAGCCGGCGCACCAGGGGCGCGACGCGCAAACGCAGCAGCCAGGCGCCGAGCGCCGCCAGCACCACAAGCAACAGCACTGCGGCCAGCAACTGCCGGCGCACCGGCGCATACAGCTCGGCGGTATCCATCTTGATCACCATGGCGAGACCGGTGGCGCCGATCGGCGCGTAGGCGGCGATGACGAATCGCTCGCGATAGTCGCGCCCCACCGCCACGCCCTGCTCGCCTGCGAGCGCGTGCGCCATCGGCATCGCATCCGAGAATGCGGTCTGAAACGCGGACGGGGCCGGTCGCTGGCGCACGCAATCCAGTTCCATTGCAAGGCGCCTGCAGACCACGATCTCGGCGCTCGCCGCGAAGTCGTCCGCGTTGCCGAGGGCGCGCGTCAATGCCTCCAGGCGCTGCTCGCTCACGACCACCCCGACCGGCTCGCCGTTCAGGCTCACCGTCACGCGGTCGTAGAGCACGAAGCCGTCGTCCCAGAGCAGCGCCGAGCGATGCGCACCCGCAATGGGGAGCACGAGTGCCGGGACCTCCAGCTGCCGTCCCGCGGCGGCGTGCCGCGCGCCGTGCAGGCCGTGGAACGCGATGCCGGAAAATCCGAACTGCAGCGCGCTGTCCGCTTCCGCCTGCAGCGCCCGGCGCGCGGCCGCGTCGTCCGGCCGTCCCTGCAGCGCAGCCAGATTCGCGGCGATGGCCGGGCGGGTCGCCACCACGGCCGCCCGCGTCGTTCGATACTCGACCGTCGTGCGGAACGAGTCGACGCGGCCGTTGACCTGGGCCAGCAGGTTGCTGCGCGCGAAATCCTCCAATTGGTGCATGGTGACGGCGAACGCGCCAATGGCGTAGGCGCAGACGATGAGCGCGAGGATCCCGGCGCCGGCGGCGGCGATGCGCCGATCCTCGCGTTCGATCACGGTACGACTGCGGTACCATGCCATTCGCCGCGCGCACAGCCACAATGCCACGCTCAGAGCGACGAACCCCGCAGCCGTATGCAGCGCCATCGGACCGAACGGATAGTCCGCGAAGATCAGCGCGAAACGCAGCGCCTGGCCCGCGATGCCGATCGCGGCGAGCGTGACGGTCGCAAGCGCGAGGCCCTGCACCGCGACGCCCTGCCAGGCGGCGCGCACCCGGTGCAGGAGGACGAGCGCCGCGCCAACGCACATGAATGCGGCCGCGGCAGGCGCCGCCATCCGCCCGGGGTGCGGATTGTCGTCGGTGAGCCAGCGGTGCAGCTGCGGCCAGTCGATGCCGAGCGAGCGCCCGGAGAGATATTCGGCCAGCACCAGCGCGCTCACCAGGATGAGCACGGTGCCGAGCACCGTTCGCAGTCGTTGCAGGCGCGCCTCGGGCACGAGGCCTTCGGCGCCAAGCGCCAGCCCGGCGAGCGCAAAGCACAGTGCCGTGTTGAACACCATCAGCGTGCCGGGCACGGCGCGCAGGATCGCGGGCTCGCGCAGCAGCCAGCCTGTCATGACGACAGCCGCCACCGCGACGATGCCCCAGCCGATCAGGCCCGACGCAGGCAGTTTCATGCCAAATGGCTCGCGCATGGCGCAATTCCGGTCGCGTGATGCGCAAGGCTACCGCGTTCCGGCGTGCGCTGCTTCTTGCCGTTGCGCTGCAGGGCTGCGCGGCGACGCCACCGCCTGCGCCCGACTTCGCGTTCGCGCTGATGGGCGACATGCCGTATTCGCACGCGCAGGCCAACCTGCTCGACGAGCTGATCGCGCAAATGAACGCCGAGCCGCTCGCGTTCGTCGCGCACGTCGGCGACATCACCTCCGGCCGGGGGCCCTGCAGCGACGAGTGGCTGGAGGCGCGAAGGCGCCAGTTCGCGCGCCTCCGGCATCCGTTCGTGCTGCTGCCGGGGGACAACGAGTGGACCGATTGCCACCGCAGCGGTTTCGATCCGCTCGAGCGCCTAGCACGCTGGCGGGAGTTGTTCTGCGGGCCGGTCGCGTTGCACGCATTCCGGCGCCAGCCCGGAGCGCACTGCGAAAACGTGCTCTGGGAAGCGAACGAAATCGTCTTCGTGGGAGTGAACGTTCCCGGCAGCAACAACAATCTCGACCGCACTCCGCAAATGGACGCCGAACACTCGGCGCGAATGCGAGCCGTATTCGGCTGGCTCGAGGAAGCGAAGACTCTCGCGCAGGGGCGCGGCGCGCTCGTGGTGCTCATGCAGGCCGACCCGTTCCTCGCGCCGCGCGCGGGGCCGGACGGCTTCGCGTCGCTGCGCGATTGGCTGCGCCGCGCGGCGCAGGATTCTTCGCCGAGGATTCTGCTGGTCCACGGCGACACGCATTTTTTCCGCGACGACGAACCGCTTCCGCGGCTGCGTCGTGTCGTGGTGCCGGGTTCGCCGCAGGTTCGCTGGCTGCGCGCATCCGCGGTGCGCGGTGAATTTCGCATCGAGGTCGCCGATCCGCCCTGAGTTTTCGAACGGCCGCGTGCCTTGACCTGGATCAACCGTCACCCGGCCGTCCATCTTTAAGGTACGGGGCGCCTGCAATTACCCGGTTCAGAGGCCCCAATCGATGAAGTGGTATAGCACAGGACTTTTGTCCGTCGGCCTGGTCGCGGTGCTGGTCGCGCTCGTCGCGTCGCCTGCGTTGACGCAGCAGTCGGCCAAGCCCGCCGAGACAGCGGCCGCGCCCGCGGCAGTGGCCGATGAACGTCCCGACAACGAGTCCTGCCTCGCCTGCCACGGCAACGAGGGCTTCGAATCCGACGGGCCGAACGGCAAGAAGCGCGACCTCCACGTGAACGCCGAGCGCTTCGGGGGCAGCGTGCACGGCAAGCGGCTGTGCGTCGAGTGCCACAAGAACATCACCGAAGTGCCTCACGAGCCCGTGCAGGTCCGCGTGAGCTGCGTGCAGTGCCACGAGGATCTGTGGGCGGAGGCGGAGCGCGACGGCAAGACGAAGGACCATTCGCGCCTGGGCGTGGTCGTCGAGCAGATCAAGCATTACATGCGTTCGATCCACGCCCGGCCGAGCCGCGCCGACCAATCGCGCACCAACGCGACCTGCTACAACTGCCACGAAGCGCATTACGTGTCCCCGGTCGGCAGTACCGGACGCGCGGACTGGCGCCTGGGCATTCCCGACGCCTGCGGCAAATGCCACGTCAAGCAGCGCGAGGAATACGCCCAGTCGGTCCACGGCAAGGAAGTCCTCGAGAACAAGAACCCGGTCGCCGCGATCTGCTCGGACTGCCATACGACGCACGACGTGGAATCGGCGAAGCTCGACGCGAGCCGCCTCGTCATTACCAGGAACTGCGGCAATTGCCACCACGATGCGCTGAAGACCTACTCGCAGACCTATCACGGCCAGGTCAACACGCTCGGCTTTGCGTACACCGCGAAGTGCTTCGACTGCCACGGCAGCCACAAGATCCAGCGGGTCGCGGATGCCTCGTCCACGGTGCACCGGGACAACCGCCTGCAGACCTGCAAGCAGTGCCACAAGGACGCGAGCGCCGGATTCGTCTCGTTCCAGCCGCACGGCGACCCGCACGACCGCAAGGCCTATCCGCTGCTTTGGGGCACCTACGTCTTCATGATCGCGCTGCTTGCGGGCGTGTTCACGTTCTTCTGGTCGCATATCGCGCTGTGGTTCTACCGCGAGTACAAGGAACGCAAGGCACGTCTGGCGCGGCCGCACGTCGTGCTCGATGCGTTGCCCGAAGAATTCAAGGGCAAGCAGATCCAGCGCTTCGAACTGCCGTGGCGGATCGCGCACCTGCTGCTGCTGCTGAGCGTCATGGCGCTGGTGCTGACCGGCACCTCCGTGCTGTTCGCGCACACCGAGTGGGCGCCGATGGTGATGAGAAACCTCGGAAGTCCCAAGGTCGCGGCGCTGATCCACCGTGCCGCCGCGGCGTTGTTCATGGGCCTGTTCGTGTGGCACCTGGTGTACCTCGCGATCCGCATGGCCCGCAGCGGCACGCCGTTCGACGTCTTCGGGCCCACATCGCTCGTGCCCAATCTTCAGGACCTGAAGGACATCGTGGCGATGTTCCAGTGGTTCTTCGGCAGGGCGCCACGGCCCAAATTCGATCGCTGGACGTACTGGGAGAAATTCGACTACTGGGCGGTGTTCTGGGGCGTCGGCGTGATCGGCGGCAGCGGCCTGGTGCTCTGGTTCCCGACGGTCGTCGCCACGTTCCTGCCGGGCTGGATCTTCAACATCGCGACCATCTTCCACGGCGAAGAGGCGATCCTCGCCGCGGTGTTCCTGTTCACGGTGCACTTCTTCAACAACCACTTCCGGCCGGACAAGTTCCCGATCGACGTCGTCATGTTCACCGGGCGCGTGTCGATCGAGGAGTTCAGGCACGAGCACGCGCTGGAATACAGGCGCCTGCTGGAAAGCGGCGAGTTGCAGAAGTACCTGGTGGACGCGCCGTCCGAGCCGCTGACGCTCGGCTCCAAAGTCCTCGGATTCACACTCATCACCATCGGCCTGATCCTGCTGTTGCTGGTCGTGACCGGATGGGTCAGCGGCATCATGCAGTGAGCCCCACCGCGTCCTTCGGTTCGCGCCGCCGGCCATGCTTCGACCCGCGCTTGACATAGGTCAAGCGCGTGCAGGACCTCGCTGATAGGTTCATCCGGTCGCAGGCGTCGGTTGCGCGAGGGGGACAAGCACGTGAATCGGAATCACGGGTCGGAGCGTGTGCGGGTTGATGCGAAGGTCACTTGCCTTCGGGCACCGGCACGGTTAGCCGTCCCGCGCAAGACCTGAAACCAATACCAATGCCCAGGCACATCTCCCGGTTGCTGCTGCTGTTCGTCGGCGCGGGCATTCTTGCCCTCGTCGCCAGGTGGTACTTCACCGCCGATACGTTTTACCAATTCGGCCATTTCCGTGGCAAGGCGGTAGGCGAAATCGCCGCCAAGGAGCCCGCTTATCAGACCGCCCGCTATTGCGAAGACTGCCACACCGAGCGCCATGCGCAATGGTCGGCGAACAACCACAAGAGCGTGAATTGCGAAGTCTGCCATGGCGCGGCGAAGGGCCATCCCGAGAACGGCAAGCTGCCCATTCCCGCCGACACGCGCAAGCTCTGCACGCTGTGCCATGAGCGCATGGCGGAACGGCCGCGCCCGCAGCCGCAGATCGATCCGGCCCAGCACTCTCCGGGCCAGCAATGCATCGTGTGCCACAACCCGCACGCGCCCAAGCTTGCCGGCGTCGTGGCGAAGGTGGCGGGCGACGCCGCCGCGGGAGCGAAGACCCACGCCGCGCGTTGCGCCGATTGTCACGGCGCTGCGGGGGTCAGCCCGAACGACTCCTGGCCGAATCTGGCCGGGCAGCACGGCGCCTACCTCGTCGGCATCCTGGCCGCGTACAAGTCCGGCGCCCAGACCGACGCCATGATGTCGCCCATCGCGCAGGGCCTGAGCGACGCGGAGATCCAGAACCTCGCGACCTACTACGCCGGCCTGCGCTGCGAGGCGAAACCGCGCAAGTCACGCCTCGGCGATCCTGCGGCCGGCAAGGCGCTGGCGAAGAACTGCGCCGCGTGCCACGGCGATGCGGGCATCGGGGGCAATCCTGCGTGGCCGAACATCGCCGGCCAGGCGCCGGAATACCTGGTGAATTCACTCAAGGCATTCCGCGCCGGATTGCGCAAGGATCCAATGATGGCGGGCGTCGTCCGCGGCCTGAGCGACACGGATATCGCCAACCTCGCCGCGTTCTACAGCGCGCAGAACTGCGCCCCCGCAGCCAAAGTGAAGGAAACGCCATGACCAATCCGTCCGACCCATCCGGGAAGGCGCGGCGCGAATTCCTCCGGCGGCTGGGCGGCGTTGCAGTCGCGTGCACCGGGGCGGCGGCGTGCTCGGTGGCGCCACAAAGCGGCGGACCCGTCGCGGGTCCGGACCCGTCCCCGGTCAAGGATTACGACTGGACCAAGCACCACTGGGCCTTCGGCGTCGATGCGACGAAATGCATCGGCTGCCTGCGTTGCGTGGAAGCGTGCAAGACCGAAAACGACGTTCCCGGCGACGCGCACCACTTCAATACGTGGATCGAACGCTACGTCTACCTGGAGGGAGAAACCAAGGCGCGCATCGACAGCCACCACGACCCCGTCAACATCGCCGCCTCCGGGTCGGAAAAGGAATTCCGATTCGCCAACCGCTACCAGGACGCGAAGGTGGAAAAGGCCTTCTTCGTGCCCAAGCTGTGCAACCAGTGCACGCACCCCGCCTGCGTTCAGGTGTGCCCGACCGGGGCGACCTACAAGAGCAAGGACGGCGTGGTCCTCATCGACGACAAGTACTGCATCGGCTGCCAGTATTGCGTGCAGGCCTGCCCGTACGGGGCGCGCTACTTCAACCCGACCAAGGGGGTCACGCAGAAGTGCTACTGGTGTTATCACCGCATCACCAAGGGACTGCGGCCGGCCTGCGTCGAGGCGTGCCCGGTGGGCGCACGCATCTTCGGTGATCGCAACGACAAGCAGAGCCCGATCAGCCTGTTCATACGCAACAACCGCGTGCAGGTCCTGCGGCCCGAATCGGGCAACGAACCGAACGTCTTCTATGTCGGCATCGACAAGGAGGTGAGCTGATGGAACCCGTCGGCTTCTGGGGGCATCTTGTCGAAATCGCCCCGTACACGGGCTATGTGTACCCCAACGAGACGGCCATTCCGTGGACCGTGCTGATCGTCGTCTATCCCTACCTCACGGGACTGGTGGCCGGCGCCTTCACGGTATCGAGTCTTTATCACGTGTTCGGCATGGAACGGTTCAAGCCGGTGGGGCAGTTCGCGCTGCTCACGGCGCTCGCCTTCATGCTCTTCGTGCCCCTGCCGCTGCTGCTGCACCTGGGCCACGCGGAGCGGGCGTTCAATACGATGCTCACGCCACACTGGACGTCGGCGATGGCCATGTTCGGCATGTTCGCCAGTTTCTACCTCCTCCTGCTGATGCTGGAAATCTGGTTCATGTTCCGGCCCTATGCCGTGAGGAAAGCGCAGCAGACAAGCGGGTTCATCGGCAGGCTCTGGCACCTGGCGAGCCTCGGATCCGACGACCTTTCCGCGAAGGCGATGCGTTACGACGAGAAGTGGATTTTCGCACTGGCCGTGGTCGGCATACCCTCCGCGCACGGGCTGCACGGCTACGTGGGATTCATCTTCGGCTCCCTCAAGTCCCGCGAATGGTGGTCCTCCGACCTGATGCCGGTGGTGTTCCTGTTTTCCGCGATCATCTCCGGCGTCGCGCTGCTGATCGTCCTCTACGTCCTGTCCTGCCGGTTGCGCAAGATCCCGGTTGACCTGGCGTGCCTGAAGGGCCTGGCGTACGTGCTGTGGGGTTTCGCCATGTTCACCCTGGCGCTCGAAGGGCTGGAATTCGCCAACATCATGTACAAGGGCCGCGAAGGAATCGAGATGATCGTGCAGTACGTGACCGGCCCGCTGCTGGTGCCGTTTTTCATCCTGCAGTTCAGCTTGGGGGCGGTGATCCCGATCACGCTGCTCACCTATATGATCTGGCGGGGCACCACCGGCAAGGCGCTGATTGCTGGCGTGACGGTGAGCGCATTGCTGGTATTGTTCCAGGTCTGGATGATGCGCTGGAACGTCGTCATCGGCGGGCAGGAAATTGCCAAGACCGGCAAGGGCCTGCTCACCTATCAGATGGTTCTGTTCCACAAGGAGGGCTTGTTGACGGCGATTGCCGTGGCGATTGCGCCGCTGTTCGTATTGCTCGCGATGGTTCGTGTGCTTCCACCGTGGTCAGCCGGCGCGCATGCTCACCAACGGAGCGTATCTTGACGGGAGAGCACTGATGAAACGACCTGCACAGATTCTCTTGGCGATGGCGAGCGTGTTCCTTGCGGCGCTGATGGCCGGCTACGCGCCGACCGCCGGCGCCCAGTCGTCCACGGCCAAGCCGGCAGCGGGCGCCGGACCGGACTTGCGTTCGCTCTACGTCACGGCCCCTGAGGTTGCGGAAGGCAAGCGGCTCGCGGAAGTCTCGTGCGCCCGTTGTCACGGCATCAACGGCATCAGCACCGCGAAAGGCATCCCGCACATCGCGGCCCAGCGCGCGCCTTATATCCATCTCCAGATGCGCGATTACCTGCAGGGCAAGCGCCCTCAGAGCGCGATGACCGGGGCGGTGCGGTTTCTCAGCGACGACGCACTGGCCAAAGTATCGGCGTATTACGCGAGCATGGATCCGCCGCGCTCGGCGGCCGCGCCGGCCAGGGCCGCCGCGCAAAGACCAGATCCCGTGCAAGCGGGCAGAGCCGCGGCGGGCGCCTGCGCCGGCTGCCATGGCGACACCGGCATCAGCGAGACGCCCGGGTCTCCCAGTCTCGTCGGCTTCGATCCGAAATACTTCGTCGCGGCGATGAACGCCTACAAGAGCGGACAGCGCAAGAACGACGTCATGAAAACGTTCGCGGCGGGAGTGAAGGACGCCGACCTGGCCAATCTTGCACTGTTCTATGCGCTGCAGAAGCCGGTTCGCGCTGCGACCAAGAGTACGGGCGATGCGGCCGCGGGCAAAGCGGCAGCGAGCGCCTGCTCGGGTTGCCACGGCGACAAGGGTGTCGCTTCGGATCCGGCGACTCCGAGTCTCGCCGGCCAGGACGCGCAATATCTCGCCGTTGCGACGCAGGCCTACAAGGACGGCACGCGCAAGGACGAGACGATGAAGGGCGCGGCGGCCGATCTCAGCGAGAAGACCATACGCGACATCGCCGCCTTCTATGCCGCTCAGCAACCGCAAGCGCCGAAGGTTCGCAGACCGCTGAGCTTGACGGAATGGACCGAGCGCTGCGACCGCTGCCACGGCATCAACGGCAACAGCAGCGACCCGATCGTACCCGCGATGGCGGCGCAGCGCGCCGACTGGCTCGAGGAGGTGATGAACGCCTATCGCACGGGTGCGCGCAAGAGTGCCGCCATGAGCGCCATGATGTCGGTGTTGAGCGACGCAGAAGTCAAGGAACTCGCGGCACACTATTCGCAACAGACCGCGCGCGCCGTGTCCTTCATCGTGCTGCCCTCCAAGTGACCTGCCAGGGAAGGATAAGACCGTGATCGATTCGCCCGTACATCGGCTGTACCACCATTTCTCCGAGTTGCCGGCAAGCTTGCGGGTCATGTACACCGCCGTGCTGCTCATGCTCGGCATGGGCTACCTCTTCGCCATTGTGTACCTGTTTCACAATTATTCGGGCAAGGACGGCAATTCGGCGTCGCTGTCCTACGACGACGTCGTCATCGCCTACAGCGGCACCGGCAAGGGATCCCGCCTGGAGGCCGCATTGCGGGGTTCGATGTCGGTCATGCTGCCGTTCGAAGAGCGCGACGTGCTTCTCGGCTGGGTAAAGGACGGAGCCGACCGCGCCAGGTTCGAACCGGAAGTCCGGCCGATCCTGGACCGGCGTTGCATGGCGTGCCACGACGGCAGCAACCCGAACCTGGTCAATCTGAACGGCTTCGACAACATGCTCAAAGTCACCGAGCAGGACACCGGCGCCGGCTTCTTCACCCTGGTGCGCGTTTCGCACATCCACATGTTCGGCCTGACTTTCGTGTTTTTCCTCATGGGCACGATTTTCAGTCACGCCTATGTGCGTCCCGTGTGGTTCAAGTGCACCGTGATGGCGCTTCCGTTCATCAGCCTGGCGCTCGACATCAGCTCGTGGTACTTCACCAAGCTTTTCCATCCGTTTGCCGGAGTCGTCATCGTCTCGGGCGCCGTCATGGGCCTTTCGTTCGCCTACATGTGGTTCGTATCGATGTACCAGCTCTGGTTTGCCAAGCTGCCCGCTGCGATCGCGCAACGCAGTGAAAGCAGAACACCGGATGTGGGTTGAGCGGCGAAATTTCGAGGACTCCGATGAAACGCATGCTGCTGGGAATTTTGTGTGCGCTCGCCTTGGCGGGCTGTTCGAAGGAAGAACCTCCGAAGCCGGCCGCCAAGCCTGCCGCAGAACGCGCGCCTGGCGATCCCAAGGCGGGAAAGACGTTTGCCGACGGGGAGTGCAGGACCTGCCACGGCGCAGATGGCGGCAGCGTCGCACCCGGAGTACCCCATCTGGCTGGGCAGCGTGAAAGCTACCTGCTCGCTGCGCTTCACGCCTACAAGGAAAACAAACGCTCGCACGCCGCGCTCAAGGTCATCGCGGAGCACATGAGCGAGGCCGAGATCCGCAACGTGTCCGCCTACTACGCCAGTTTGCCGCCGGTCGGCCTGCTGCACGCGCCGAATGGCACGCAGGTTTCGCCCTACGAGCGCGGCAAGGCGCGCTCCGTGACCTGCGCAAAATGCCACGGCGCGGATGGCAACAGCACCCTCCCAGGCGTGCCGAGCCTTGCCGGACAACAGGCCCGCTACCTCATCATCGCGTTGCACGAATACGCGCGTGCCGAACGCAAGATTGCCGCGGCGCATACCGAAATGCGCTCGCTCACTCCGACCGACATGGAGGCCGTGGCGCTCTATTTCGCGTCGCAGGCGCCGATGCCGCGTCCCGCTCCGACCACTGGCGACCCCGCCGCAGGCGGTGCGCTGAGCGCGGTGTGCAGCGGCTGTCACGGCGCGCACGGGGTCAGCGCCGACTCGTCGACGCCAAACCTCGCCGGCCAGGACTTCAGCTATCTCGTGGAAGCGATCAAGGCGTACCGCACGACTCGCAAGCGGGAGAAGATGCGCCTTTACATCACCGGGCTGGGGGACACCGACATCCGCAACATCGCCGCGTTTTACACGGTGCAGAAATCACGCCCTGCCGAACGCGCGCAGACCATGGTGCGCGATCTCATCGACAGGTGCGACCGCTGCCACAGCGCGCAGGAGGAAATCCCGGGAATGCCAGTGCCGAAGCTGGCCGGCCAGGACCGTGACTACCTGATCATGGCGTTGCGCGCGTATCGCGACGATCGTCGCGAAAGCACGACCATGCACAAAATGAGCCTGCCTTACGGCGACTCGGTCATCGAAGGCATCGCAGCCCACTACGCCGGCCAACCGGCGAAGTGAAGCGGCCGGCGCCGGTCAGTATTGCCGGTACTGGAAGCGGGCCTCGACCGGCAGCGGGCTTTCCGCGGTACGCACCCGCACGGTGACGACGTAGCTCGTTTTCGGCTTGAGCTTCACGTAGTTCCCATAACTCGCGAGCCTGTTGATCACGACGGGCTCGAGCGACTGGGTTTCGCTCGTCAGTCCGGGTTGCTCGACCTGCACCTCGACCTTCGCCTTCGCGATCGGCGCCTTGCTGACGCGATCGAGCACCGTGACGTTGGCGTGGAATTCGTTGTCGCCGCCCGGCACGCCGCCGTGCATCACCCGCTCGTACGAACCCTCGGGGTACTTGCGAAGCGCTTCCGCCGGGACGAAGCCGAGGTAGATGTCGAGGCCGCCGACCACCTTGTGCATGCCGGCCGGAACGAGCGCCTCCCTGGGCGCGGGCGCGCTCTTCGCCGGCACGACCGGGTTGTACATGTACAGAATCGCGCTACGCAACTCGGCATCGGTCAGGTCGGCGCGGTTGCCGCGCGGAGGCATGCCGCCGTGCCCGCGCACCGCGGAGCGCACCAGCGCTTCGACCCCCTGGGACAGCCGCGGCCTCCAGGCCTCCCGGTCGCCGATCCGCGGCGCCCCGCCCTCGCCCTTGGCATGGCACTTGGAGCATTGGATCTCGACGACGTGCTGTCCGCCGCGCTCGGCCATCAGGTCGGCAGCCGTCGCCGGCTCGATCCAGCTGCCGCCGGACCGGTTCACCATGTAGGTCACCGCGCGGGCAATTTCGAGATCGGAGAGTTTCAGGTCGCCGCCGTGCGCCGGCATTTCGCGAATCCCCTTGAGGGCGTGATCGGTGAGGCTGGTGAGGCCCTGAAACGCGCGCGTGCTCCAGGCCTTGCGATCGCCGATCCTGGGCGAGCCCTTGGCGCCGGTGGCGTGGCAGGACGAGCAGACTGCGTCGACCACCTGTTTGCCGCTGCGCTCGGCGGCCTGGACTCCTGCGCTGCCCGCCACGAGCAGCAGCACCAATGAAAGAAATCGGGCGACCGCCTGCAGAGGCGACGTTCCGGCGAGGCTGCAATCGAGTTTCATGCGGGCAGGTGTCCGGTAAGGAGACGTTTTCGGGATTGTAACCGAGCGCTTTTGCCGAGCTCCAAAACGAAAAAAGCTGGCCGAGGCCAGCTTTTTCCGAAGCGCATTGCCCGATTACTTGAGCATCTGCTGCACGGCCGCCTTGAGTTCGGCGTCGGACTCCTTGGCCTTCGGGTGGCCTTTGCCATCCTTCAGCTTCGCCACCAGCATCGCCTCGGCATCCTTGTTGCCTTTGTATTTCGCGGAGACGTCCTTGATCGCGGGCCCGACCTTCTTCTTTTCCGCGTCGTGACACTTCACGCAACCTTTCAGCGCGTCGTCCGCCTGCACGGTACCCGCTGCGAACATCGCGGCTGCCGCCATGACCACCAACATCGACTTCATCGCGTCCATCCTTTCGTCAGTTTGGATCCCAGCGACGCGATCGCGTGGCTTGCGTCAGGCAGCGTCCCGCGCAACCGCATCATCGTCCGTTCACTGCTTCTGCACCCACTCCATGATCGTCTTGAGCGCGGCGTCATCCGTTTTCTGCAACGCCGATTTGTGCACCGGCTTGCCCTTCATTCCCGCCATCGCCTCGTCGACTTTCTTGCCCTTGTACTTGGCGGAAATGTCCTTGAACGACGGTCCCACCTTCTTCTTGTCGAGTTCGTGGCAGTTCGTGCAGCCGCCCGCCTTGAGTGCGTCCGGCTCGCCAGACGCGAAAGCCGAAACCTGGAACGCTGCGACGACCAAGCCGATTGCCGTGGAAACGATGATGCGCTTCATGCGACTTTCCTCCCGAAAAAGTTAGGAACCATGCCAACTATTCACATCATTTCAACGCATACGCTGCCCCTGAGGTTGACCTGGATCAAGCGCAATTCGGGTGCCGGTCATGGCGAGGGCTTGACACAGGTCAATCGCAGGAAACGCCCGTCCGCGATCATTTGTGCCATGCACCAAGCGCTCCAAGGGACACGCGTAAACGGCGATGGCCGAACCCGGGACCCTCGCGTGCTCGAAGGCGTGCTCTCGAATATCGCGCTCTTCCGGGGTGTCGCGCCGCGCCAGGTGGCGGAACTTGCAGCGCGTTCGAAGGCGCTGCACGTACGGCGCGCAGCGCACGTCAGCGAAAAAGGCGAATACCCCGCGGGGCTGCACGCGATTGCTTACGGGCAGGTGAAACTCGCGCTGCGCGCCGCCGATGGCGACGAGCGGGTGCTGCGCCTCGCCGGGGCCGGCGAATGCTTCGGTCTGGCGGTGGCGCTCCTCAACCGTCCGCAACCCTTCGAAGCGGTCGCGCTCGAAGACACGCTGCTGCTCGTCGTACCGACCGCGGCGATCCGTGTACTCATCGACAACGATCCCAAGTTCATGCACACCGTGCTCAACGCGGTTGCCGAGCGCGCGTTGATCCTGCTGGCGGAAGTCGAGTCCGGTTCGCTGCATCGCGGCGTGCAGCGGCTCGCGACCTACCTCGATTCGCTCGCCGAAGGCGCCGGTGGCAACGGGCGCTGCCAGGTGCAACTGCCGACCTCCAAGACGGTGGTGGCCTCCCGCCTTGGAGTGAAAAAGGAAACGCTCTCGCGCATGCTGCGCGACCTGAGCGAACGCGGCGTGATCAGCGTTGAGCAGCGGGACATCCAGATCCTCGATCGCCCGCGCCTGTCGGCGATCGCGCGCGAGGCCGCCTAGCCCGCATACTGCACGGCCGATCGGTCGCGAAGCGTAAGGGAGTTTGCGCGACGACGTCGTTGCCGACGTGGCGGCAAGCGGTCGTTTTCGTGGAACCGGGCGAGGCGGCCGGATTTTGACCCAAGGCAAACTGATGCCGGAGCGCAGGCGTAGATTCGATTCGTCTGCTGCTCGAATTCCGAGAGCGCGAAATGGGGCGTGTACGCGCCGCATTCGCGCGGATTTTCTTTGGAGGGAAAGCCAATGAAACCATGCCTCTCCATGCTGCTTGCCGGCATGATCGTCGCGACGCTTGCCACGACCGCTGCCGTAATGGCTGCCGGGACCGCCGCGGAGAAAGTTGCGAGCGCGTATCCCCTGGACTGCGCCAGGTGGAAGGACAAGGCACGTTGCGCGGCCCTCAACAAGGATATCCAGGCGTGCAGGGACAAGACGGACGACGAGTGGCGCGAGTGCATGCATCAGCCGGCGCCGGCCGCGAAGTTCACTCCGCCCAAGCCCCGCGACTGCAGCAAGGCGCGCAGTGCGCAGGCCTGCGAATTACATGCGAGCGCGCTGAGAGCGTGCGAGGACAGGGGCACGCGTGCCGAGCACCGCAAGTGCATGGCGGAGCAATCGCGGGCATCGGCACCAAAGAAGGACTAGGTTGGCGAATTCGCAGGAAAGGCGGTCGCCCGGGATGCACCAAGGGCGACGCTAGCCCGGTGCATGACGCAGGATGTGCGCCTTGACCGCCTGCGCATCGACCGCGATCACCTCGTAGCATTGCGGACGTCGCTCCAGCGACTCGAACCCCGCGGGCCGGTCCGGTTCCCGGCCGAGCGCCTCGCGAATCGTTTCGCCGAACTTGGCAGGCAGCGCGGTCTCCAGGCACACCAGCGGCACGCCCGCCTCGCGATGCTCGAGCCCCACCTTGATTCCGCAGGCGGTGTGCGGATCGACCACCACGCCGTGACGCCGGTGCACCTCGCGGATGGTCGCCAGGCGGTCTGCATGCGTACTGCGCCCGGAGACGAACGCCGATCCCGCGATGCGTTCGCCGAGCGCCGACAGGTCGAATTCGCCGCGCGCACCGAGTTCACGCCACAGCGCCTGGACGCGCGCGCCGTCGCGGCCGACGAGATCGAACACGTAGCGCTCGAAGTTGGACGCCTTCGAGATGTCCATCGACGGGCTCGAGGTCGCCTGCACGTCGCGGCGCACGCGGTAGCGGCCGCTGCGGAAGAACTCGTCGAGCACGTCGTTTTCGTTCGTGGCGAGAATCAGGCGCCGCAGCGGCAGGCCCATGGCGCGCGCAACGTAACCGGCGTAGACGTTGCCGAAATTGCCCGAAGGCACCGCGAACGACACTTCCTGGTGATTCGACGACGTGGCCGCGAAATAGCCCTTGAAGTAGTACACGACTTGCGCCGCGACCCGCGCCCAGTTGATCGAATTCACTGCGCCGATGTGGTGGCGCCGCTTGAACGGCGCATCGGCGTTGACCGCCTTCACGAGGTCCTGGCAGTCGTCGAAGCTTCCCTTCACCGCCAGGTTGTGGATGTTCGGATCCTGCAGGCTGTACATCTGCGCCCGCTGGAATTCGCTCATGCGAGCGTGCGGCGAGAGCATGAACACCCGGATGCCGCGCTTGCCGCGCATCGCGTGCTCCGCCGCAGAGCCCGTGTCGCCGGAGGTTGCGCCGAGAATGTTGAGCGTCGCGCCGCCACGCGAAAGCGCGTTCTCGAACAACTCGGCGAGGAGGCGCATCGCCACGTCCTTGAACGCGAGCGTCGGGCCGTTCGAAAGCCGCAGCAGGTGCAGCCCCGGCTCGAGCGTCGCGAGCGGGGTGACTTCTTCGCCGCCGAACGCGTCCGCGGAATAGGCGCGGGCGACGAGCGCCGGAAGCTCCGGAACGTCGTCCATGAACGGACGCAGCACCTCGCAGGCGAGATCCGGATAGCGCCTGCCGCGCAGCGCAGCGAGGTCGGCGCGCGGAATCGAATCCGGAACGTACAGCCCGCCGTCGGGAGCGAGGCCCTCGAGCAGGATTTCGCCGAAGCGCCGCGGCGGCGCCTCGCCGCGCGTGGAGACGTAGCGCACTAAAGCAGCTCTTCCAGCCGGATCCGCGTCACCTTGCCGAGCACCGTCGCGAGCTTCTCGATGCGCAGCATCGCGGCCTCGACGTTCTTTTCCAGCGCCAGGTGCGTGAGCATCACGATGTCGACCCGGCTCTCGCCCTCGCCCGGCTCCTTCTGCACCATCGCGTCGATCGAAATGCCGGCGTCGGCGAGGATGCGCGTGATGTCCGCGAGCACCCCGGGCCGGTCGCGCACCCGCATGCGCAGGTAGTAAGACGTTTCCACCTCGCCGATCGGCAGGATCCGCTCGCCCGATAACCGGTCGGGCTGGAACGCGAGGTGCGGCACCCGGTGCTCCGGGTCCGCGGTGATGAGGCGCGTCACGTCGACCAGGTCGGCGACCACCGCGCTCGCGGTCGGCAGGCTGCCGGCGCCCGCGCCGTAGTAAAGCGTCGGACCGACCGCGTCGCCCTTCACCAGGATCGCGTTCATGACGCCCTCGACGTTCGCGATCAGCTGCCTGGTCGGCACCAGCGTCGGATGCACGCGCAGCTCGATCCCCTTCTTCGCGCGGCGCGTGATGCCCAGCAGTTTGATGCGATAGCCCAGTTCCTCGGCGTAGCGGATGTCCTGCGTGGTCAACGCCGAAATACCCTCGGTATAGGCGCGATCGAGCTGCATCGGGATGCCGAACGCGAGCGCCGCGAGGATGGTCAGCTTGTGCGAGGCGTCGACGCCGTCGATGTCGAACGCCGGGTCCGCCTCGGCGTAGCCCCTGCGCTGCGCGTCCTTGAGCGCCGTGGCGAAAGGCAGCCCCTTGTCGCGCATTTCCGAAAGGATGAAGTTCGAGGTGCCGTTGATGATCCCGGCGATCCATTCGATTCGGTTCGCCGTGAGTCCCTCGCGCAGCGCCTTGATGATCGGGACGCCGCCCGCGACCGCACCTTCGAACGCGACCATCACCCGCGCCTTCTGCGCGGCCGCGAAGATCTCGTTGCCGTGCCTGGCGAGCAGCGCCTTGTTCGCGGTCACGACGTGCTTGCCGTGAGCGATCGCATCGAGCACCAGTTCCTTCGCGATGCCGGTTCCGCCGATCAGCTCGATCACGATGTCGATGTCGCGCGCCCGCGTCACCTTCCGCGCATCCGCCGTCAGCCGTGCGCCCGCGCCAACGATCTTGCGCGCGCGTTCGAGCGCGGTGTCGGCGACGCGCGTGATGCGGATCGCGCGGCCTGCGCGGCGCTGGATCTCGTCGGCATTGCGCCCGAGCACTTCCCAGGTGCCGCGCCCCACCGTGCCGATGCCCAGCAGCCCGGCGTGGATCGGCCGCGCCCCGCGGATCGCGCGCGCGCGCCTCAAGCCGCGCCTTTCAGCAACCCGTCCTTGCGGAACAGGTCGCGCACGCCGCGCAGCGCCTGGCGCAGCCGGTGATCGTTCTCGATCAGCGCGATGCGCACGTGATCGTCGCCGTAGTCGCCGAAACCGATCCCCGGTGCGACCGCGATGCGCGCGTCCTGCAGCAGCCGCTTGGAGAATTCGATCGAACCGAGGCTCGCGTAGAACGGCGGGATCTTCGCCCAGACGTACATCGAGGCCCGCGGGTTCTCGACCATCCAGCCGATCTCGTGCAGGCCGCGCACCATCACGTCGCGCCGGCGCTGGTAGGTCTCGCGCACTTCCTCGACGCAGTCCTGCGGCCCCTCGAGCGCGATGATCGAGGCGACCTGGATCGGCGTGAAGGTGCCGTAGTCGTGATAGCTCTTGATGCGCGCGAGCGCGTGCACCAGGTCGCGGTTGCCGACCATGAAACCGATGCGCCAGCCGGCCATGTTGTAGCTCTTGGAGAGCGTGAAGAACTCGACCGCGACTTCGCGCGCGCCGCTCACCTGCATGATCGAGGGCGCGCGGTTGTTCGGCCAGGCGCCGTCGAAACAGATGTCGGCGTAGGCCAGGTCGTGCACCACCAGGATGTCGTGCTGCCGCGCGATCGCGATCACGCGCTCGAAGAATTCCAGTTCGACGCATTGCGCGGTCGGATTGGACGGAAAGCCGATCACCAGCATCTTCGGCTTCGGGAACAGCTCGCCGATGGCGCGCTCGAGCTCGGCGAAGAAATCGACCCCCGGCGTCATGCGCACCGAGCGGATGTCGGCGCCGGCGATGATCGCGCCGTAGATGTGGATCGGGTACGAGGGATTGGGCACCAGCACCGTGTCGCCGCGCTCCAGCGTCGCGAGCATCAGGTGCGCGAGCCCTTCCTTCGATCCGATGGTGACGATCGCCTCGGAATCCGGGTCGAATTCGACGTCGTAGCGCCGCCGGTACCATTCGCAGATCGCGCGCCGCAGGCGCGGAATGCCCTTCGAGACCGAGTAGCCGTGCGTATCCTGGCGCTGCGCCGCCTCGACCAGTTTGTCGACGATGTGCTTCGGCGTCGGCCCGTCCGGATTTCCCATCGACAGATCGATGATGTCCTCGCCGCGACGGCGCGCCGCCATTTTCAGCTCGGCAGTGATGTTGAAGACGTACGGCGGCAGGCGGCGGATGCGCGAAAACTCTCTCATGACGCTAGAATTCTAGCAGTGAAACTCACGCCTTCCGGCCCGCTTCCCGGCCACTCCGCGCTCAACCTCATCAACGGATACGGCAGCGGCTACGTCCTCGTCAACAACGCGCGACACGAGGCAAACCTGATCGTGCTGCCCGAGCGCGTTCTCGCCTGGAGCGCGCAGAGTTTCGATGCGCTCGCGGTGGCCGACTTCGAGCGCCTCGCGGAACTCGATCTGGAAATCGTGCTGCTCGGCACCGGCGCGCGCCTGCGGTTTCCGCGGCCCGAGCTGACGCGGCCGCTCGTCGCCGCGCGCATCGGGCTCGAAGTGATGGACCTTCAGGCGGCCTGCCGCACCTACAACTTCCTGATGGCGGAATCGCGCAAGGTGGCTGCGGCGCTGCTGTTCGCATGATCGCGGCGCGGCGCGGCGTCGTCGCGGCGCTCGCGCTCGTCCTCGCGCTCGCCTGGTTCGCCGGTCTGGACCATCGCAAGCTGATCAAGCCCGACGAGGGCCGCTACGGGGAAATTCCGCGCGAAATGGTCGCGAGCGGCGACTGGCTCACGCCGCGCCTGAACGGATTCAAGTACTTCGAAAAGCCGCCCTTGCAGTACTGGACGACGGCTGCCGCGTACCGGCTGTTCGGCGTCGGCGAATGGCAGACGCGGCTCTGGACCGCGCTCACCGCCTTCGGGGGCATCGTCCTGGCCGGATTTGCTGCCGCCCGGCTGTACGGCGCTACGGCAGGCGTGCTCGCCGCCGCAGTGCTCGCGGGCAGCGCGCTCTACGTGGTCACGGGTCACCTCGCGTCGCTCGATGCGGGCGTCGCGTTCTTTCTCTCGTTGGCGGTGTTCGCGATCCTGCTGGCCCAACGCGAGGAAGCCGGCGAATCCTCGCGCCTGCGCTGGATGCTCGCGGCGTGGTCCGCGGCTGCGCTCGCGGTACTGTCCAAGGGGCTCATCGGAATCGTGCTCCCGGTTGCCGCGCTCGCAACCTACCTGCTGTGGCAGCGCGACTGGCGAACGGCGCGCCGCCTGCACGCGGGGGCCGGGAGCGCGCTTTTCCTCGCGCTGAGCGCGCCCTGGTTCGTCGCCGTGTCGCTCGCCAACCCGGAATTCTTCCGCTTCTTCTTCATCCACGAGCATTTCGAGCGGTTCCTCACCAAGGTCCATGGACGCTACGAGCCGCCGTGGTACTTCGTGCCGGTGCTCGCGGTCGGGATCCTGCCCTGGTTGCCGGCGCTGCCCGGCGCCGTCGTGGCCGCGTTTCGGACTGCCGAACCGGGGCGGTTCCGGCCGCTGCGCTGGCTGCTCGCGTGGTGCGCCGTCGTGTTCGTCTTCTTTTCGGTTTCGGGCTCGAAGCTGCCTTCGTACATCCTGCCGATGTTCCCGGCGCTCGCGGTGCTGATCGGCCGGCACCTGCAGCAGGCGTCCCGACGATTGCTCGCAGTGCAGGCGGGCGTCGCGATCCTGGTCGGGCTGGCGATCGTCGCGTTCGGGTCAGGGCTTTCCGATCGCGCGAGCGGCAGGTACTCGCCCGGGCAGATCGAGGCCTATCTCGAGTGGATCCTTGCCGCCGGAGGCGTGCTTGCGGCCGCTTCCGCTGCGGCGCTCTGGCTCGCCTGGCGGCGACGGACGCTCGCCTCGGTGATCGCGCTTGCGCTCGCCGGCCTCGCGAGCACCCAACTGCTCCTGCTCGGACACGAATCGCTCGCGCCGGCGTATTCTGCGTATCATCTCGCGCAACGCGCCCGGCCGGCGATCGGCGACGGCGTGCCACTGTATGCCGTCGACCTCTTCGACCACACCATTCCGTTCTATTTCGAAAGGACCGTGACCATGGTCGGCTACCGCGACGAGCTGGCGGCCGCGATTTCGTGGGAGCCGCAGAAGTTCCTGCCGGACGTGGCGGCCTTTGCCGCCGCCTGGCGCACGCAACCGAAGGCGGCGGCGATCTTTCGCACGGGAGATTTCGAACGCATCGCCGCCGAGTACTCGCTGCCGGCGGAGATCGTGGCGCGCGATGCGCGTTTCGTGGTCGTCCGGAAGCCCGGACCATGAGCCCGGTCAGCCTCGGGCTCATTCTCGGCGGCGTGCTGCTCAACGCCGTGGCGCAACTGCTTCTGAAGGCGGGAACCAACGCCATCGGCCATTTCGAATTCAGCGCCGGCAACGTCGTGCCGGTCGGCTTGAGGCTCGCGTTCGAACCCCACATCCTCGGCGGCGTCGCCTGCTACGTCGTCAGCCTCGTGGTCTGGATACTCGGCCTGTCGCGCGTCGAGGTGAGCATCGCGTATCCGATGCTCTCGCTCGGCTACGTGATCAACGCGGTCGCCGCCTGGTACCTGTTCGGCGAATCGCTGACCGCGGTGCGCATGGCCGGAATCGGATTCATCATCGTGGGCGTGGTCCTGGTGGCGCGAAGCTGATGCAGATGCTCCCTTTCACCCGGCCCTCGATCGACGAGCAGACGATCGAAGGCGTTGCCGAGGTGCTGCGTTCCGGCTGGATCACCTCGGGGCCGCAGGTGAAGGCGTTCGAAGCGGCGCTGTCGCAGCATTGCGGCGGCAGGAGCGTGCGCACGTTCTGCTCCGGCACGGCGGCGCTCGAAGTGGCGCTGCGGCTTGCCGGAATCGGCGCCGGCGACGAGGTGATCACGACGCCGCTGTCCTGGGTCGCGACCGCCAACGTGGTGCTCGAGGTCGGGGCGCGCCCGGTGTTCGCGGACGTCGATCCGCGCAGCCGCAACCTCGATCTCGACGCGGCGGAAGCCGCGATCACGCGGGCGACGCGCGCGATCCTGCCGGTGGACCTCGCCGGGCTGCCGGTGCCGCGCGATCGCCTCTACGCCATCGCCGAACGGCACGGCCTGCGCGTCATCGAGGATGCCGCCCAATCTTTCGGCGCACGCTCGCGGGGCCGGCCGATCGGATCCTTCGGCGACCTCGTCGCGTTCAGCTTTCACGCCAACAAGAACGTCACCACGGCCGAGGGCGGCGCCGTGGTGCTCCCCGATCCGGGACTCGCGAGCCTGTGCGAACGGCTGCGCCTGCAGGGCGTAGTGCGCTCGGGCGAGGACGGCATGGAGGTGGAGGTGCTCGGCGGCAAGTGGAACCTGACCGACGTCGCCGCGCGCATCGGCCTGGGGCAGCTCGCCCGGCTCGAGGAGTTCACGGCACGCCGGCACGCGCTCGCGCGCCGCTATTTCGCGCAATGGGATCGGACGCTCGGCTGCGGGCTTCCGGTCGAGGACTTCGACGAAAGCAACTGGCACATGTTCCAGGTGACCCTGCCGGAAGGCGCCGACCGCGCCGCGTTCATCGCGGAGATGCGCGGCCTGGGGATCGGCGTCGGCGTGCACTATCCGGCGATGCACCTGTTCGCCCTCTACCGCGCGCTGGGCTGGAGGGCCGGACAGTTTCTTCAGGCCGAACGCATCGGCCGCTCGATCGTCACGCTGCCGCTTTTTCCGGCGATGGCGGACGCAGATGTCGATCGCGTTTGCGCAGCGGCGCGCAAGGTGCTTGCATGAGCGCGATCGAGCTTTCCGTGGTGATCCCGGTGTTCGACGAGGAGGCCGGGCTGCCGGCGCTGTTCGAGCGGCTGTATCCGGCGCTCGATTCACTCGGCTTGCGCTACGAAGTGATTTTCGTCGACGACGGCAGCCGAGACCGCTCTGCCCAGGTCCTGCGCGAGCAGTTTGCGCGGCGCGCAGACGTGACCCGCGTCGTGCTGCTCGCGGCCAACTTCGGGCAGCACATGGCGATCCTCGCCGCGTTCGAGCGCTCGCGCGGCGGGACCGTGGTGACCCTCGACGCCGACCTGCAGAATCCGCCCGAGGAAATCGGCAAGCTGCTCGAGGCGATCCGCGCGGGGCACGACTACGTCGGCAGCTACCGGCACGAGCGCGAGGACAGCGCCTTCCGCCGCATCGCGTCGCGAATGATCAACTCGCTTCGCGAACGCACCACGGACATCCGCATGACCGACCACGGCTGCATGCTGCGGGCCTACGCCCGGGGCGTGGTGGACGCCATCAACCAGTCGCGCGAAACCAACGCCTTCGTCCCCGCCCTCGCCTACACCTTCGCGCGCCGCCCGACCGAAATCGAGGTCGCGCACGCGCCGCGCGCCGCCGGCGAATCGAAGTATTCGCTGTATCGGCTGATCCAGCTCAATTTCGACCTGATGACCGGGTTTTCCGCGAAGCCTCTGCAGATCTATTCGCTGTTCGGAATGCTGGTGTCGGTCGGCTCGATCGCCACCTACGTGATCGTGCTCGGCAAGCGGCTCCTGGAGGGCGATTCGTTCGGTCGCGCGATCGCGGTCATCTGGGACCGTGACATCCTGCAGTTCCTGCTCATCGGCGTGACGCTCTTCGGCATCGGGCTGCTCGGCGAATACGTCTCCCGAATCATCGAGCAGGTGCGCGGCCGGCCGCGCTACCTGGTGCGCGCGGTGATCGAGCGTGACCCTCCGGCCTGAGCGATGCCCGTCCGCGCCGCGGTCTTCGCCTACCACGACGTCGGCGTGCGCTGCCTGGGCGTGCTGCTCGCTGCGGGCGTCGAAGTCCCGCTGGTGGTCACGCACCGCGACGATCCCGGCGAGCGCATCTGGTTCGCGAGCGTCGCTGAACTCGCCGCCCGGCACGGTATCGAGACTCTCACTCCGGAGGATCCGGACACTCCCGAATTGATGGCGCGGCTGCGAGCGCTGGCGCCGGATTTCCTCTTCTCCTTCTACTACCGGCGCATGCTTTCGCCCGAACTCCTCGCCGTCGCCGGTCGCGGCGCGTTCAACCTGCACGGCTCGCTGCTGCCGCGGTATCGCGGCCGTGCGCCCGTCAACTGGGCGGTGCTGCGCGGAGAAACCGAAACCGGCGCGACGCTGCACGAGATGGTCGCAAAGCCCGATGCGGGACGGATCGTCGACCAGGAGCCGGTCCCGATCGGACCGGAGGATCTCGCGGTCGAAGTGTTCCGACGCGTCACCGAGGCAGCCGAAACGGTCCTGCGCCGCAGCCTGCCCGGACTGATCGCCGGCACCACCGCGTTTCGGGCGCAAGATCTCTCGAAAGGCAGCTACTTCGGCGGCCGCAAGCCGGAGGACGGCCGCATCGACTGGCGGCGCAGCGCAGCCGAGATTCACAACCTGGTGCGCGCCGTGGCGCCGCCTTTTCCGGGCGCGTTCACCGAGATCGGCGGCGCCAGCCTGATGATCCATCGCACGCGCCGCGAGCCCGGGCGCACGGCGCCGCAGGCGGTTTCCGGCCCGTTCCGCGAGGGCGATGCGTGGTTCGCGGCCTGCGGCGATGGTACAGTCCTGCGCCTGCTCGAAGTCGAACTCAAACCATGAAACGCGTCCTCATTCTCGGCGTCAACGGATTCATCGGCCACCATCTCTCGCGCCGCATTCTCGAGACGACGAGCTGGGAGGTCTACGGCATGGACATGCAGACCGACCGCGTCGACGGCCTGCTCGCCGAGAAGCGCTTCCATTTCTTCGAAGGCGACATCACCATCAACCGCGAGTGGATCGAGTATCACGTGCGCAAGTGCGACACCGTGATCCCGTTGGTCGCGATCGCCACGCCCGCGCTGTACGTAAAACAGCCGCTGCGAGTGTTCGAGCTCGATTTCGAGGCCAATCTGCCGATCGTGCGCGCCTGCGTGCAGCACGGCAAACGGCTCATCTTTCCGTCGACTTCCGAGGTCTACGGCATGTCGCCGGACCGCGAGTTCGATCCCGAGACCTCGCCCCTGGTTTACGGCCCGATCGGCAAGCCGCGCTGGATCTACGCCTGCGCCAAGCAGCTGATGGACCGGGTGATCTGGGCCTATGGCGCCGAGCGCGGACTCGACTACACGCTGTTCCGGCCGTTCAACTGGATCGGCTCGGGGCTCGATTCGATCAACACGCCGAAGGAAGGCAGTTCGCGCGTGGTGACGCAGTTCTTCGGCCACATCGTGCGGGGCGAAACCATTCACCTGGTGGACGGTGGACGGCAGACGCGCGCCTTCACCTACATCGACGACGGCATCGACGCGCTGATGAGCGTCATCGAAAACCGCGGCGGGGTCGCCTCGGGAAAGATCTACAACATCGGCAATCCGCGCAACAACGTCTCGGTGGCCGCGCTCGCGCGCGCCATGGTGAAGCTCGCGCTGGAGTACCCCGAGTACCGTGCTGCCGCGCGCAAGGTGCGCATCGTGAAGACGCGAGCCTGCGACTACTACGGCCGCGGCTACCAGGACGTGCAGCACCGCGTGCCACGGATCACCAACACGCGGCGCGATCTCGCCTGGCGGCCGCGAGTCGGCATGAGCGACGCGTTGCGGCGCATTTTCGACTCCTACCGCACACAGGTGCGCGAAGCACGGCGCCTGGTCGACTGAATCCCCGGATTGAAGCTCGCCCTCAAGGTGGACGTCGACACGTTCCGCGGCACGCGGGACGGGGTGCCGCGCCTGATCGAGCGGCTTCGTCGCCACGGAGCGGGGGCGACGTTTCTCTTCAGCCTCGGGCCCGACCATACCGGCCGCGCCATCCGGCGCGCCTTCCGGCCGGGATTCCTTGGGAAAGTCAGGCGAACCTCGGTGCGCGAGCACTACGGGCTCAAGACGCTGCTCTACGGCACGCTGCTTCCCGGACCGGACATCGGGCGCGAGTGCGCGGCGCAAATGCGCTCCGCGCGCGACGCGGGATTCGAGGTAGGCATCCATTGCTGGGACCACGTTCGCTGGCAGGATGGCGTCGCGGATGCGGACGCGGCGTGGACCGAGCACGAACTAAATTTGGCATGCGAGCGTTTCCGTGAGGTGTTCGGCGACGCGGCGCGCGTCCACGGCGCTGCGGGCTGGCAGATGAATCCGCATGCATTACGGCTACTGGATGCGGCGCGATTCCGCTACGCCTCCGACACGCGCGGCACGCACCCGTTTCTTCCGGTGTGGGGCGGCGAGCGGTTCTCCTGTTTGCAGCTTCCCACGACGCTGCCTACGCTCGACGAACTGATCGGCACCGACGGGATCGACGCCAGCGATGTGGTGCAGCATGTGCTGGCACTGACGGCGCGCCCAGCACCGCAGGTGTACACAGCGCACGCCGAACTCGAAGGCGGAAAACTCGAGGGCGTGTTCGACGCGCTGCTCGAAGGTTGGCGGCAGCAGGGCTATGAAATTGTCAGCCTGCAGGCATTTGCGATCGCACTTGATCCTGCGCACTTGCCGCGCCACGAGGTCGCGCTCGGCGCGGTTCCGGGACGTTCCGGCACGCTTGCGCTGCAAGGCAGAGAGATCGTCGCGTGACTCAGACCGATGTTCGTCGGCTCAACCTTTAGCTTTCAACGCATTGGCCCGTCTCTATGCTGCAGAGACGGCCGGGACCGCTCGGCGCAGGGGCATCTCGTCGTAGTGCCTGCCGTTGAGTCTGCGCCCCGTCAAATCCTTGCGCGTCCCGCCCCATTGCTTGAAGAAGAATGCCACGCCCGCGGTGCGGCACTGGCGCAGTATCGATGTCACCCACTCGCGCTTCATCGGCCGTGCACGCGGTCCTGATTCTCCCCCAACAATCGCCCAGTCGACACCGGCAAGCGGCAGTGCCTCCAGCGGCCCGATCAAGGGCTCGAGCGAAAGAAAACGCACCGCAGCCGGCACTTGCTGCAGATAACCGATGCGATTCACGACTCTGTCATCCTCGACGCTGACGCCCATCCAGACGTTCTCGGGCCAAGGCAGTCGAGGGGCGAGGGCAGCGAGGCGCTCAGCGCGCTTCGTGAGGATCTGAAACGTGTGCTGGCGCGCCCGCCTCATGCTTACAAAGACGCTGGCGATGTAACTTTCCGGCACATCTTCATGAAACAGATCGCTCATGGAATTCACGAACACCACGCGAGGTTGCTGCCATTTCAGCGGCACCTCCAGCAAATCTGGGTGCAGCGTGACGCGGAATCCGTTGCGGTAGCGCCCATTGCCCATTGCCGTCAGTCGTCTTGCCATGCGTTCCGCATAGCAGTTCTTGCATCCCTGGCTGATCTTCGTGCAACCCGTGACCGGGTTCCACGTCATTTCGGTCCACTCGATGTTGCTCTTCGTCGGCATAGCGCCCTGCCCTCCCCGCCTTGCGCACAATACCTTGACCAAGCGGCAAGCTCAATCAGATGAGGCGCCCCTGAGGCGACACGTTCGCTATCGCTTCCCATAACTTGTGCGCCAGAGGAGCACGGGACACGAACACGAGCCAATACAGGTCCGTGTTCTTGCTGTTCAGAACCTCTTCCACTCGTGCGTTCGGCGCGATATCAAGCCGGCTGATCAGGAGTTCGCGCCAATGCTCGAAGATTCCTTGACGAACCGATTCCTTCGGTAATCGCGTGTCGACGGCCTGCCGCCAATTGGGCGCAAACTCGTCCAGAACCCGAGACTTTGGCTTCATGTAGTTGTGCAAATTGCGCTTCAGATCCATGGAGCTCACGTGAATGAGCAGGTCAATGTGCTTGCGCGCGGCGAGTTCCTCGATGATCGCAAAGGGCAGCGACGCAAGGCCGTAGGGATCCAGGAACGCGAAGTGCAAGCCCTTCGGATCAAGCGAGAAAATGATTTCTTTGGTGACATTGCGCGCCTCTCCGGTGTACGCATGCACCCTGGCGCCCAGTTTCTCAAGCCGCGTCTTGGCCGCCTCGACAAAAGCCGGTTCACGGTCGGCCACATAAAAATCGGTGAACTGATCGCCGTGCTTAGCAGCGGAGCGAAACGCAACTAACGGACTGCCGTCCGCCATCTCGCCCGTCTCCTCTATCCGGGCGCGTCCCGGCCCGCAATAGAGATCCACGTACGCGCAGCTGATGAACCTTCTGCGCGCGCCGTGCGCTGCGTCCACATACTTGCGCAGGCGCTCGTGTTTTTCTAGCGACCAGATGCCGATTTCAGCTACCGGCAGCCCGTCTTCCGGGTCGGTCAAGGTCAAGTCCACGCCCTCTCAACGCACCGCTGGAATGATACTGTGCTTATATTCAGTTATCGAGCCATGCCATGGCCGATAACGCACGTGGTATCGTTTGCGCCGACACGATCGAAGACCCCCTTGCCCCTGCCCTGGAACGAGATCCGCGACCGCGCCATCGGCTTTGCACGCGACTGGCAGGACGCGGAAAGCGAGCGCGCCGAGGCGCAGACGTTCTGGAACGAGTTCTTTGCGGTGTTCGGCGTGCCGCGCCGGCGCGTGGCGAGCTTCGAGGAGCCAGTCCGCAAGCTCGGCGAGCGGCGCGGCCGCATCGACGCCTTCTGGAAAGGCATTCTGGTGGTCGAACACAAGTCGCGCGGGCAGGACCTCGATCGCGCGTTCATCCAGGCGCTCGATTACTTCCCCGGCATTGCCGACCGCGACCTGCCCAAGTACGTGCTGGTATCCGATTTCGCCCGCTTCCGGCTCTACGACCTCGATGCGGACACCCACAGCGAGTTCGCGCTGAAGGACCTCCACAAGCACATCAAGCGCTTCGGCTTCATCGCGGGCTATGCGGCGCAGGAGATCAAGCCGCAGGACCCGGTCAACATCCGCGCTGCCGAGCAGATGGGGCGGCTGCACGATCTGCTGAAGGACACGGGATATTCCGGCCACGATCTTGAGGTGCTGCTGGTGCGGCTCGTCTTCTGCCTGTTCGCCGACGACACCGGCATTTTCTCGAAGCAGTCGTTCCGCGACTGGATCGAGACCCGTACCGCCGAGGACGGAACGGACCTGGGACCGCAGCTCGCCCTGCTGTTCCAGGTCCTGAATACCCCGGAGGGTCACCGGCAAAGCAATCTTGACGAGCAGATTGCCGCGTTCGCCTACGTCAACGGCAGGCTCTTCGAGGAAACCCTGCAACTTGCGACCTTCGACCGCAAGATGCGGGCGACGCTGCTCGATTGCTGTGCGCTCAACTGGGGCTCGGTAAGCCCCGCGATCTTTGGCGCCCTGTTCCAGAGCATCATGGACGCGAAGGCGCGCCGCAACCTCGGCGCGCACTACACCAGCGAGGAGAACATCCTCAAGCTGATCAAGCCGCTCTTCCTCGACGAGTTGTGGGCCGAATTCAGCCGGATACGGAACAACAAGAACCGGCTATTCGAGTTCCACAAGAGGCTGCGCACGCTCGTGTTCCTTGACCCGGCCTGCGGCTGCGGCAATTTCCTTGTCATCACCTACCGAGAGCTGCGGCTGCTTGAACTGGAACTCCTGCGTGCCGTGCACAGCGGTCCCGGGTCGCGGTTTCTAAACATTCACCAGGAACTGACTCTCGATGTCGATCAGTTCTACGGCATCGAGATCGAGGAGTTTCCGGCGCAGATCGCGCAGGTGGCTCTGTGGCTGATCGACCACCAGATGAACCTCAAGGTGTCTGAAGAGTTCGGGATGTATTTCGCCCGGATTCCGCTGAAGACGACGCCGCACATCGTTCACGGCAACGCGCTGCGGCTCGACTGGAACGAGGTGGTGCCAGCCGAGCGGCTGAGCTACAGCATCAGTAATCCACCGTTTGTCGGGAAGCAGCACCAGACGGTCGAACAGAAGGCGGATCTCGAGTCCGTCCTCTCGGGGGTGAGCGGCGCCGGGGTACTCGACTTTGTGACTGGCTGGTACTTCAAGGCCGCGCGATACCTGCAATCCAACAAGGCGATCCGCTGCGCGTACGTGTCCACGAACTCGATTTCGCAAGGCGAGCAGGTGGGCGTGCTTTGGGCAGATTTGCTGCGTGCGGGGATACGGATTCATTTCGCGCATCGCACGTTTCGGTGGTCGAACGAAGCTCGCGGTATGGCGGCCGTTCATTGCGTGGTGATCGGCTTTGGTGCGAGTGATGTGGAACGCAAGACGATCTTCGAGTACGAACGACCCGACGGCGAGCCGCACGCGATCGTCGCAGGGAACATCAATCCGTATCTGGTAGACGCCCCCGATGTCCTGCTAAAGTCCAGGAGTGAGCCGATCTGTGATGTACCGCCGATTCAGTTCGGGAGTATGCCGAACGACGGCGGCCACCTGCTGCTGACCGACGCAGAACGTGCTGAATTGGTGATCCAGGAAATTGGCGCTGCGCGCTGGATCCGCAGGTTCATGAGTGCCGAGGAGTTTCTCCACAATGTGCCGCGATGGTGTTTGTGGCTGAAGGGAATCAGCCCCACCGATCTCAAGGCCCTGCCTGAAATCGCGCGACGCGTTGCTGAGGTGAAGGCCTTGAGATCCATCAGCCGGCGCGCTACGACGAAAGAACTCGCCGCATTTCCGACGTTGTTTGGCGAAGACCGTCAGCCCGACTCGGCCTACATCCTCATCCCACGTCATTCGTCCGAGCGGCGAGCCATAGTCCCGATGGGATTTTTCGGTCCTGAAGTCATTGCCGCAGATAGTTGTCTAGCGGTTCCGAATGCAACGCTCTATGTGTTTGGGGTATTGTCTTCGGCTATGCACAATGCTTGGATTCGCTCCGTCGCAGGCCGTTTGGAGAGCCGCTATCGCTATTCAAATCAGATTGTCTACAACAACTTCCCTTGGCCAGACCGACCTACCGACAAGCAGACGCAGGCAATCGAGTCGGCGGCGCAAGGCGTGCTCGACGCGCGAGCCGAATTTGCGGACTCATCGCTGGCGGATTTGTACGACCCATTGACCATGCCACCATCGCTCACGCATGCGCACCAAGCACTCGACCGCGCAGTTGACGCCGCCTACGGAAAAAAGGGTTTTGCTTCGGACGCGGAGCGCGTGGCTTTTCTGTTCGGCCTTTATCAGCGCTACACCAGCCTTCTGCCAAGCGCGACGCCACCTTCGGCGCGAAAGGCCCGCGTGCGGCGCGCGCACGCGTAGGCTGACCGCATTAGACCCGGAGCCGAAAACCGCCTTAAAATCAGTCTAATGCACATGACCGTGGACGGTCTCGGTCAAGCACTTGCAGCCTCAGCAAAAAACATGTTCAATGAAGGCGTTGCGCAACTATCCTAAGATGGGGTCGTAAGAACCCGCCCGGATGCCCGGAAAATCCGTCAAGGACTTTTCCCTCCCCTCGACTGGCGGCACCGCGTTTCGCCTGAGCGCACTTCGCGGCAGGAAGCTGGTCCTGTACTTCTACCCGAAGGACAACACCCCGGGCTGCACCACCGAGGGAATGCAGTTCCGCGACCTGCACGAGGAATTCGTGAAATCGGGCTGCGCGGTGTACGGCGTTTCGCGCGACTCGCTCAAGTCGCACGAAAACTTCAAGTCGAAATTCAAGCTGCCGTTCGAACTGCTCTCGGACGAAAAGGAAAGCGTCTGCACGCAGTTCGGCGTCATCAAGCTGAAGAACCTTTACGGCCGGAAGGTCCGTGGCATCGAGCGCAGCACCTTCGTTCTCGATCGCGAGAGCGTGGTGGCGCGCGAGTGGCGCGGCGTGAAAGTGCCGGGACATGCGCAGGAGGTACTCGACTTTGTTAAAACCCTCTGAAGGTCACATCGCTCCCGATTCGCCATCCGTCACGGAACCCGCCCCCACGCCCCGTTCCCCCGCAATGGCCAAACGCTCCCGCGCCCCGCGCAGCCAGCGCCTCGCCAAGCTGTTCGTGCTGGACACGAACGTCCTGATGCACGATCCGACGAGCCTGTTCAGGTTCCAGGAGCACGACGTCTACCTCCCGATCGGAACGCTCGAGGAGCTGGACAACCACAAGAAGGGGATTTCCGACGTCGCGCGCAACGCACGCCAGGCGAGCCGCTTTCTCGACGAGATCCTGTCCGGGACGAGCGCCAAGAGCGCGTCCGACATTGCGGCGGGAATCCCGCTGCCCTCCCGCGTCGGGGAGCGGCCGCGTGGAAGCCTGTTCCTGCAGACCGAGGCCATCAACGGCGAACTTCCCGCGACGCTCGCCATCGGCAAGGCGGACAACCAGATCCTGTCGGTGGTGCGCCACCTGCAAAAGCGCGAACCCGAGCGCCGCGTGATCCTGGTGTCCAAGGACATCAACATGCGCATCAAGGCGCGCGCCCTCGGGCTCGCGGCCGAGGACTACTACAGCGACAAGGTGCTCGAGGACACCGACCTGCTGTATACGGGCGTGCGGCGACTGCCCGACAATTTCTGGGAAGCGCACGGCCGCGACATGGAATCGTGGAAGAAGGAAGGCCACACCTACTACCGGGTGCGCGGCCCGCTGGTGCCGCAGCTGCAGCTGAACGAATTCGTCTACGACGAGAGCGGCGACCGCCCGCTGCACGCGATGGTCCGGGAGAAACAGGGACGCGTCGCGGTGCTCGAGACGCTGCGCGACTACACCCACGCCAAGAACTCGGTGTGGGGCATCACCGCGCGCAACCGCGAGCAGAATTTCGCGCTCAACCTGCTGATGAGTCCGCAGATCGACTTCGTCACGCTGATCGGCCAGGCCGGCACCGGCAAGACGCTGCTCACGCTCGCGGCCGGGCTCACGCAGGTGCTCGACGAAAAGCGCTACAGCGAGATCATCGTCACGCGCGTCACCGTGCCGCTGGGCGAGGACATCGGCTTCCTTCCCGGGACCGAGGAGGAGAAGATGCTGCCGTGGATGGGCGCGATGGAGGACAACCTCGACGTGCTCAACGCCTCCGAGGAATCGGGCGGCGAATGGGGCCGCGCCGCGACGCGCGACCTGGTGCGCTCGCGCATCCGCGTCAAGTCGCTCAACTTCATGCGCGGACGCACCTTCATCAACAAGTGGCTCATCATCGACGAGGCGCAGAACCTCACGCCGAAGCAGATGAAGACGCTGGTGACTCGCGCCGGCCCCGGAACCAAGGTCGTGTGCCTGGGCAACATCGCCCAGATCGACACGCCCTACCTCACCGAGGGCAGCTCGGGGCTCACTTACGTCGTCGACCGGATGCGCGGCTGGGCGCACGCAGGGCACGTCACGCTCGCCCGCGGAGAGCGCTCCAGGCTCGCTGACCACGCCGCCACGACGCTCTGAATTCTGCTAGGCTGCGTTTCTTTTTTTTTCGGGGATTCCCGCATGACCGCTTTCGTACGCCTGCTGGCGGTGCTCGCCGCCGCCCTTCCGCTCGCTTTCGCGGTCCACGCGCAACCCAAGGAAGGCGACTACGAGCCGCACATCGGCCAGGCGGGCAAGGACGTGATCTGGGTGCCGACGCCCGACGACGTGGTCGATCGCATGCTGCGCATGGCGCAAGTGACCCCGCACGACTACGTGATCGATCTGGGCGCCGGGGACGGCAAGATCGTGATCGCCGCGGCGAAGCTGGGCGCCCGCGCGCTCGGCATCGAGTACAACGGCGACATGGCCAGGCACGCGCAGCGCAACGTCGAGCGGGCGGGCGTCGCGGCGCGCGCCAAGATCGTGCAGGGCGACATATTCACGAGCGACTTTTCGCAGGCGAACGTGATCACGATGTACCTGCTGCCTGCGCTCAACATCAAGTTGCGGCCGATCCTCCTGGCAATGCGACCCGGCACGCGCGTGGTGTCGCACTCGTTCAACATGGAGGACTGGGAGCCCGACGAGAGCGCCAACCTGGACGGCCGGCGCGCCTACTTCTGGCTCGTTCCGGCCAGGGTCGCCGGCAACTGGACCCTGGAGATGGGAAGCGAGCGGTTCGAACTCGTACTCGAGCAGCGCTACCAGAAGGTCGACGGCACGGTGGCGCTCAAGCCCTCGCACGCCGGACTGCGCGACGCACTCCTGCGCGGGGCGAACATCAGCTTCGGGTTCATCGACAACTCGGGGGTGCGCCGCGACTTTTCCGGTCGCGTCACCGGCAACCGCATGGAAGGCAGCTTCCGGGTCGAAAGCGGTGCCGAGAGCAGGTGGAGCGCGGTCAAGAAGTAGTAGCGCGCGGCTCGCTCCAGGCGGGCGCCGATTTTTCCGCAGTCTCGCGCAGCCAGCGGCGCGCGGCGGAGCGCCGGTTTTTCCGCGATTTCGCGCGGCCGGCGGCACGCGGCCGCGCGTCGGTTCTAATCCAGTCTTTTGTGCGTGCCGTCGCAGAACGGCTTGTTCGCGCTGCGCTTGCAGCCGCACAGCCACACCTTCTGCGCCTCGGTGATCGTGAACTTGACCGGGGTGAATTCGGTGCTCTTGTGCGACCCGTCGCAGAAGGGCTGGCGCCCCGAGCGCCCGCAGGCGCACCACCAGTAATCGCCGGGCGCGAGTTCGACCGCATAGGGGCTTTTCTGCGCGATGTTCGGCTCTGCCATGCGTATCCTCCGCTGGCGGCAATCGACTGCAATGCGATCGAGCGCGCGGCGCCGCCCCGGCGCGCGCCGGTTCAATAGTTGGTCGTGTTGGCGAGATTTTCGAAACGCGTGTACTGGCCGAGGAAAGTGAGGTCGACGCGGCCGATCGGTCCGTTACGCTGCTTGCCGATGATCACCTCGGCGCGCCCCCTCGATTCCGGCTTGTCGGGAAAATAGACCTCGTCGCGGTAGATGAAGAAGATCACGTCCGCGTCCTGCTCGATGGCGCCCGATTCGCGCAGGTCCGACATCATCGGGCGCCGGTCATTGCGGCCCTCGACCGCTCGGGAGAGCTGCGACAGCGCGATCACCGGCGCCTCGAGCTCCTTCGCCAGCGCCTTGAGCGAGCGCGAGATCTCGGAAATTTCGGTGGCGCGATTCTCGCCCTGCGACGAAGCCGACATGAGCTGCAGGTAGTCCACCACCACCAGGCCGAGCTTGCCGCACTGGCGCCGCAGGCGCCGCGCGCGCGCGCGCAGCTCGAGCGAGTTGAGCGCCGCCGTCTCGTCGACGAAGATCGGCGTCTCGTGCAGCCGGCCCATGGCGTGCGACAGGCGCTGCCACTCGTCATCGGTGAGCCGGCCGGTGCGCATTTTGTGCTGGTCGACGTGCGCGATCGAGCCCAGGATGCGTGCCGCGAGCTGAGTGCCCGACATCTCCATGCTGAAGATCGCGACCGGAAGGCCGTTGTCCACCGCGACGTGCTCGGCGATGTTCAGCGCGAGCGCGGTCTTGCCCATGCTCGGGCGGCCCGCGATGATGATCAGGTCCCCCGACTGCAGTCCGGCGGTCTTCTCGTCGAGGTCGATGAAACCGGTCGGAATCCCGGTGACGCTCGACGCGTTCCCGCGGTGGTACAGGTCGTCGATCCGCTCGAGAACCCGCGCCAGCTCCTGCTTGATGTCCTTGAACCCCTGGTTCGCGCGCGCCCCGGACTCGCCGACTTCGAGAATGCGCGACTCGGCCTCGTCGAGCAGCTGCCGCACGTCCTTTCCGGTCGGGGTGAGCGCGCTCTCGGCGATTTCGGTCGCGACGTGAGCGAGTCGCCGCTGCACCGCGCGCTCGCGCACCAGTTCCGCGTAGCGCCGGATGTTGAGCGCCGAGGGCGTGCTCTGGGACAGCGCGCCGAGGTAGGCGGCGCCGCCGGTCTTGTCGCGGTCCTCGCTCGACTCGATCGATTCGGCGAGCGTGACCACGTCGGCGGGCTTGCCCGCCTCGATCAGCTTGACCAGGTGGCGATAGATGCGGCGGTGATCGTCGCGGTAGAAATCCTCGGCGCGAACCAGGTCCGCGATCTTGTCGAAGGCCTGGTTGTCGAGCATCAGGCCGCCGAGCAGCGACTGCTCCGCCTCCACCGAGTGCGGAGGCACCCGCATCGCGAGCAGCTGCGGATCGCCCAGTTCGGTGCGCGCGAGTTGCGACTGAGGGTTGCGGGCCATGCTGCGGTGATGCTACCGCATCAGGACTCCGCGAGCACCGAAACCGTGATCGTGACGACGACGTCGGCGTGCAGCGCGAGCTGGATCGGGTACTCGCCGATCAGTTTCAGCGGACCTTCCGGCATGCGCACCATCGAGCGCTCCACCTCGTGGCCCTGCGCCTTGAGTCCCGCCACGATGTCGATATTGGTCACCGAGCCGAACAGCCGGCCGTCGACGCCTGCCTTCTGCGTCACCTGCAGCGTCAGGCCGTCGATTTTCGCGGCGCGCTCGCGGGCGCCCCCGAGCGCCTCGTTCTGCGCCTTTTCCAGCTCGGCGCGGCGGGCTTCGAACGCCTTCAGATTGTCCGCGGTCGCGCGCTTCGCCTTGCCCTTGGGCAGGAGGTAGTTGCGCGCGAAGCCGTCCTTCACCTTGACGACGTCGCCCAGTTCGCCGAGGTTCACCACCTTTTCCATCAGGATCACTTGCATGGCGGGCCCCTCAGTGCAGGTCGGTGTACGGCAGCAGCGCGAGATAGCGCGCGCGCTTGATTG
>Ga0156084_110_pt9 | contig 40599 bp, 39 predicted proteins | sample RifCSPlowO2_02_FD_107737 | JGI IMG/M metagenome (GOLD analysis project Ga0156084, IMG submission 107737) | Betaproteobacteria bacterium RIFCSPLOWO2_02_FULL_66_14
GGGTCGGCGACCCCGCGGTCATGGCCGTACTTGCGCGCGATCTTGATCGCGGCCTCGTTCGCCTCCAGCCCCGAATTGCAGAAGAACACTTCGTCCAGCCCGCTGATCTGGGCAAGGCGATCGGCCGCGGCTTCCTGCAGCGGCTGGCGGTAAAGGTTCGAGGTGTGGATCGCGCGACCGATCTGTTCGCGCAGCGCATGCACCAGGCGCGGATGGTTGTGGCCAAGCGTGTTCACCGCGATCCCGGCGAGCGCATCGAGGTACTTGCGGCCCTCTTCGTCCCAGAGCCAGACCCCCTGGCCCCTGACGAACGCGACCGCCTGGCGGGCATAGGTGTTCATCACATGAGACATGTTCGCGCCTCCAAAAGCAAAACGGCGGTCGCAAAACCGCCGTTCGCCAAATCCTATCAAAAAATCGGGGTCAGGTCTTGCATTCGCCCGAGAGAAGAGAACGGGGTCAGGTCTGGGACCTGACCCCGCTATCCCACGAACGGTCTGGCAAAACCTCTCAGCCGATGCGCTGGAGCAGCTTTTCCTCGGCAGCCTTCAGTACCCGGACGCACGGCGCATAGCCCTCGTACACGATGCCGTGCAGCTCCATGCGCTTTTGCGAGCGCAGCAGGCCCGCGAGGTACTCGGTGATCTCGGTCGTGATCAGCTGACCGGGCACGAGAACCGGGATGCCCGGCGGGTAGGGCACGATGCCGTCGGCGCAGACGCGCTGCGCCAGTTCCGGGTTGACGCGCTCGCGTTCGTCGAACACCGGGATCAGCTCGCCGCCGCAGTAGTAGGCATCGCGCGGCAGATAGCGCAGCCGCGTGAATCCCGGGATTTCCGGCGTCTGCACCAGGCGCCGCCGCGGCCGGCCTTCGCGCGCGATGCGCATGAACGCGTCGTACAGGCGCGACACCTTCGATCGCGTCGTGCCGACCGTGAGCAGCAGCGTGAGCGTGTTGAAGGTGCTTTTCTCGACCTGGATGTTGTAGCGGTCAAACAGCGTCTGCTGCAGGTCCTCGACCGTGTAGCCGCAGCCCGAGATGTCGATCGTCACCTTGGTCGGGTCGAGCCGGATGCCGTCGTTTTTCACCTCGTCGGGCAGCAGGTCGGCGAGTTCCAGGCAGCGAAACACGCCGGTGGAATTGAGCTGCAGGCGCAGCTCGGCGGCGAGTTGCAGCGTGCGTGCGAGCAGCTTGTAGCCCTCCATCACCGCCTGCTTCCTCGCCACGTCGAGGCTCGCGATCAGCCCGTACTGCGGGCTGGTCGAGGTGTGCATGTTGAAGTTCTCGCGGAACAGGTGCTCGCGGAAATCCGGGTCGTTGACGTGGATCATCGAGGCTTGCGAGAACGCCGAGAGCACCTTGTGCGTGGACTGCGTGGCGTAATCGGCGCCGGCTTCGAGCGCCGTGGGGCGGAATTCCGGGTGAAACCGCGCGAAGCCGTACCAGGCCTCGTCGACGATCACCTTGATCCCCTTTTCGTGCGCGGCTTCCACGATCGGAGCGAGGTCGTAGCGCAGCCCGTCGTAGGTGCAGGAGGTGAGAATCAGCGCCTGCGCGTCGGGGTGCGCTGCGATCGCCTCGAAAATCGTCTTCTTCGGCACCGGGCCGTACAGGCCGAAGGTGCGGTTGAGCGCCGAATCGAGATACACGGGGTGCGCGCCCGAGAGCACGACGCCGTGGTGCACGCTTTTGTGGCAGTTTCGATCGAGCAGCAGCTTTTCGCCCGGCGCAAGCAGCGTCTGGAAGATCACCTTGTTGGCCGCCGAGGTGCCATTGGTCGCGAAGAAGGTGCGCTGCGCGCCGAAGGCCTTCGCGGCGAGCGCCTGCGCCTCGCGGATTACGCCCTTGGGTTCCATCAGCGAATCGAGCATCGGCACCGACACGGAGAGGTCGGCGTCGAAGACGTGTTCGCCCATGAACTCGTAGAAATCGCTCACCCAGGGGCTCGCGCGCAGCGATTCGCCCGAGGAATGCCCCGGCGTGTGCCACTGGTCCTTCGCCATCCAGACGTAGCTCTTCAACTGGTCGTAGAAGGGCGTTCTCGCGCGCTCCTGGATCTGCGCGTTCAGGATGCGGTAGATGCCGCGGTAATCGCGCTCCTCGCGATAGAAATAGCCGTCGACCGCCTCGGTAAACAGCGCATCGACGACGTCGTCCTCCTTTTCCTGCGCGATCAGGATGTAGACGTCGAGTTCGGGGCGAAACCGGGTGATTCGCTGCACGAGTTCCAGCGCCGACATCTGCAGCCGTGGATTGCGCCGACCTTCGGCGGGCGCGCCGTTGCGCCTGCCTCGCGCGGGCAGGGTGTAGAGCTTGTCGTCCACCAGCACGCACTGGAAGTCGCCGTCGGACTCGATCGCGGTGAGCGCGTCCTTCGCGGTCGTGACCCCGGAGAACGCGATGCCGCAGGGATTGTCGAGCGAGCGCGCCGCCGCGTTCAGCCCCTTGACGATCTCCCGCAGCACCAGCGTCTCGTCGTTGATGACGAGAATCCGGCTGACGGGATGCGCAACGCGCAGCGGCGCGTGGCGGGGAACGGGGCGCGGCATCGGCGGAAGCGGATCCCGCTAAATCCGGTCCGGATTCGCAGCCGGGCTCATTCGGGCGCCATGATCCTGCGCGGGAAAGCCATGATCGCGCACCGCTCGCCACCTATAATCGCCGCACCATGTCCCCAGCAGAACTCGTGATCGAGGGCGTCACCGCCGGGGGCCAGCCGTTCCGGCCGAGCGACTGGGCGGAGCGCCTGTGCGGCGTGATGGCGGCTTTCGGGGGCGATCACCGGATGCAGTATTCGCCCTACGTTCATCCGGTGACGGCGAACGGGCTGCGCTGCGTGGTGGTGGACCTGCGCCTCGAGGACATCGAGCCGATGGCCTATCGGTTCCTGCTGGGTTTTGCGAAGGAGAACGAACTGCGCACGCGCGACGGCCGGGTTGCGGCGCGCACGCTTCTTGCGCAACTGCATGGCGCCGAAGCGCAGCGCCCGGATGCTAGGACATCGCCTTGATGGCGTGCGCGAGACGGCTTTTCTGGCGCGCGGCGGCGTTGCGATGCAGAACCTTCTTCGCGGCGACGCGGTCGATCACGCTGCGCGATGCGTCGAGCGCGGCGGCGGCAGCCGTCTTGTCGCCGGCGGCGATCGCTTTCTTCACTTTCTTGATCGCCGTGCGCACCGCGGTGCGCAGGCTGAAATTGTGGCTGTGGCGCACGAGCGCCTGGCGTGCGCGCTTGCGCGCCGACTTGATATTGGCCATGGCTTTGATCAGTCTGCGAAAAGGGGGCGAATTCTAGCATGAAGCTGGAACCCTCCGATTCGCCCGGCGACCTTGGGCTTCGGTTCGCGGGTTTGGGGGTCCACCGGTCTCCCGATTTCGTGAAAACCGCCGCCCGTGACGAACGCAGGCTCGATTTTGCCGTTCCCCGATCTCCCGACTTTGCGAAGATTCACCGCAAAGTCGGGAGTCCATGGAACCCCGAAAACCGCACGGCGATCGATCGAATGCGCGAGGTCGTGAGTTCGGGGAAAGACCAATTCAGCGTGCCTTGCGTCACACCTACTGGCCTTGGCGGTGCTCCAGCATGAACCTGCTGCGCGCACTCGCCACCGTGAGCAGCATGACGCTGCTTTCGCGGATCCTGGGGTACGCGCGGGACTTCTTCATCGCCCGGTCGTTCGGCGCGGGCCTCGCGACCGATGCCTTCTTCGTCGCCTTCCGCATCCCGAACCTGCTGCGGCGACTGTTCGCCGAGGGCGCGTTTTCGCAGGCCTTCGTGCCCATCCTCTCGGAGTACAGGAACCGGCAGACCCCGGAGGAGACGCGCTCGCTGGTCGACGCCATCGGCACGATATTGTTCCTGGCGCTCGTCGCGGCCACGGTGCTCGGCATGCTCGCCGCACCGCTCATCGGGTATCTGTTCGCGCCCGGGTGGTTCCACACCGAGCCGCAGAAGTTCGGGCTCACCGTGCAGATGCTGCGGATCACGTTCCCGTACATCCTGTTCATCTCCCTGGTCGCGCTGGCCGCGGGCGTGCTCAACACCTGGAGCCGGTTCGCGGTGCCGGCGTTCACCCCGACGCTGCTCAACGTCTCGTTCATTTTCGCTGCCGCGTTTGCCGCGCCCTGGTTCGATCCGCCGATCCTGGCGCTCGCCTGGGCGGTGTTCGCCGGGGGAGTGCTGCAACTTGCGTTCCAGATACCGTTTCTCGCGCGCATCGGAATGCTGCCGCGCTGGCGATTGAACCTGAAACACCCGGGGGTCGCGCGCGTCCTGAAGCTCATGGCGCCGGCGGTGTTCGGCGTCTCGGTCAGCCAGATTTCGCTCCTCATCAACACGATCTTCGCCTCGTTCCTGGTCTCGGGAAGCGTGTCTTGGCTGTACTACGCCGACCGGCTGATGGAGTTCCCGGCCGGAGTCCTCGGCGTCGCGGTCGGAACGATCCTGCTGCCGAGCCTGTCGAAGTATCACGCCGACGGAGCGCCGCAGGAATACGCGCGGCTCCTGGACTGGGGGCTTCGCATCACGCTGCTGCTCGCCGTGCCTGCCGCGGCTGCGCTGGCGGTGCTCGCCATGCCCCTGATCGCGACCTTGTTTCACTACGGGCGCTTCGGCGCCGAGGACGCGTGGATGACGCGCCAGGCGCTCGTCGCCTACAGCATCGGGCTCGTGGGCATGATCCTGGTGAAAATCCTCGCGCCCGGGTTCTATGCGCGGCAGAACGTGGTGACGCCGGTGAAGATCGGAGTCGTGACGCTCGTCGTGACGCAGTTGATGAACCTCGCGTTCATCGGTCCGCTGCGGCACGCGGGGCTCGCGCTCGCGATCGGGCTGGGCGCGTGCCTCAACGCGGCGCTGCTGTTCAGGTACCTGCGCTCGGGCGGGATTTTCGTGCCGCAGCCGGGCTGGGGCGGGTTTGCGGCCAGGCTCCTCGCGGCGGTTGTCGCGATGGGCGCCGCGCTGCACTTCGCGATGGGCTCCCCGGCGTGGTGGCTGCAGGCCGGCTGGCAGGCGAAGCTGCCCGCACTCCTCGGGCTCGTCGCCCTCGGCATGGCGGTCTACGGTGCCGTGCTGCTCGCGCTCGGTTTTCGACCGCGCGATTTCTCGCGCCGGGGCGCCGGGTGATGGCGCAGTTGGCGCCGTTCGCCGACCTGATGAAGCGCCCCGACGTGCGAATCGATCTCGCGCGCGCCTGCCTGCTCGTCGCCGAAGACGCGTACCCCGGGTTGGAGGTGGAGAAATACCTCGCTGAACTCGAACGCATGGCCGAGCGGTTGCGCGGGAACCTTTCGCAGACGGCGGGCACCGAGAGAAAACTGGTCGCGCTGAATGAGTTCCTGTTCGAAGAACTGGGTTACGCCGGCAATGCAGGAGACTTCTACGATCCGCGCAATTCGTATCTCAACGAGGTGATCGACCGGCGCACGGGAATCCCGCTCACGCTCTCGGTGGTCTACATGGAACTCGGCCGGCGCATCGGCCTGCCGCTTCAGGGCGTGTCGTTTCCGGGGCATTTCCTGGTGCGCTTGAGGCTGCGGGGCGGAATGCTGGTTCTCGATCCGTTCGTCGGCGGCGCGCTGCTCGCCGAGGACGAGTTGCGCGAGCGCCTGCAGCGCGTCGTGCCCGAAAGCCTCGCGGGCGGCGTGCCGCTGACGCAGTTGCCGCTCGGCCGGTTTCTCGAGCCCGCGACCAACCGGCAGATCGTCGTCCGGCTGCTGCGAAACCTCAAGGGCGTGTATCGCGAGACCGACCAGCCGGATCGCCTGCTCGCGGTCCTGAACCGGATGCGTGTCGTCGCGCCGGAGGCGAGCGCCGAACTGCGCGAGCGCGGGTTGCTGTACCAGCGGCTGGAGTGCCATCGCGCGGCGCTCGCCGATCTCACCGGGTACCTCGAGCGCGAACCCGAGGCGGGCGACGCCGCGGAGATCCGCATCCGGATCGCGGAATTGAGCCGTCTCTGCGCGCGGCTCAATTAAAGACGCCGGATCTTCGTTAAAATCAACGCTTTTTCGGGTGTCGATGGTCGTCACGCACGGAACACTTGCGCCGGGCACCGGCGGGCATGCGCTGACGGTCGGCAACTTCGACGGCGTACACCTCGGGCACCGCGCGATGCTGGAGCGCGTCGTGCAGAAGGCGAGGGCGCTTGGGGTCAGGTCCTGCGTTCTCACGTTCGAGCCGCACGCGCGCGAATTTTTTGCGCCGCGCGAGGCGCCGGCGCGGCTCGCGCGGTTGCGCGACAAGCTGGAGCTTTTCGCCGAGGCGGGAATCGACCGCGCCCACGTGGCGCGATTCGATGCGCGACTCGCAAGCGTGCCCGCGGAGCGCTTCATCGACGAGATGCTGGTCAACGGGCTCGGGACGAAGTGGCTGCTCGTAGGCCGCGATTTCAGGTTCGGCGCGAAGCGCGCGGGCGATTACGCGCTGCTCGAGCGGGTGGCGCGCGAGCGCGGTTTTGCGCTCGAAGCGATGCCCGACGTGGCGCACGAGGGCGCGCGGGTGTCGAGTTCGGCGGTAAGGGCGGCGCTTGCGGAAGGGGATTTCGCGCGCGCCTCGCGCCTGCTCGGGCGGCGCTACGCGATCAGCGGCCGAGTCGCGCACGGCGAGCGGGTGGGCCGGGCGCTCGGGTTTCCGACCGCGAACATCGTGCTTCGGCGCCGGCCGCCGCTCACCGGGGTGTTCGTGGTCGAAGCCGAACTCGAGGAAACGCACGCGAAGCTGCAAGGGGCGGCGAGCGTCGGGCGGCGGCCGACGCTGCGAAGCGACGCCGCGCCGCTGCTGGAAGTGCATCTGCTCGATTTCGACGCGCCGATCTACGGCAGGCACCTGCGGGTGGCGTTTCTCGAGAAGCTGCGCGAGCAGCAGAAATACGACGGGCTGGACGCGCTGCGCGAAGCGATCGCGCAGGACGTCGAGCGCACCAGGGAGTACTTCAGGAACCATGGCTGACTACCGAAGCACGCTGAATTTGCCGGATACGCCGTTTCCCATGCGGGGCGACCTCGCCAAGCGCGAGCCGCAGCGCATCGAGGACTGGGAGGAACGCGGCGTCTACAAGCGGCTTCGCAGCGTCGCCGCGGGCCGTCCGCGCTTCGTGCTGCACGACGGCCCGCCGTACGCGAACGGCGACATCCACATCGGCACCGCGGTCAACAAGATCCTCAAGGACATGGTGGTCAAGTCGAAGTCGCTCGCCGGGTTCGATGCGCCGTACGTGCCCGGTTGGGACTGCCACGGCATGCCGATCGAGGTGCAGATCGAGAAAAAGCACGGCAAGGACCTCTCCGCGGAAGAAACGCAGCGCCTGTGCCGCGCCTACGCCACCGAGCAGATCGCGCGCCAGAAGAAGGATTTCCAGCGCCTCGGCGTGCTGGGCGAGTGGGACAACCCCTACCTCACGATGGCCTTCCGCAGCGAAGCCGACGAGATCCGCGCGCTCGGCGTGCTGCTGAAGAAGGGCTACGTCTACCGCGGGCTCAAGCCCGTGAACTGGTGCTTCGACTGCGGCTCGGCGCTCGCCGAAGCCGAAGTCGAGTACGAGGACCGCAAGGATCCGGCGATCGACGTCGGATTTCCGCTCGCCGAAGACGAGCGCGACCGTCTGGCGGCGGCATTCGGCCTCGCCAAGTTGCCGGCTGGCCCGGTGCACGCGGTGATCTGGACGACCACGCCGTGGACCCTCCCCGCCAACCAGGCGCTGAACGCACACCCGGAATTCGGCTACGACCTCGTAGAGACCGGGAAGGGATTGCTGGTTCTTGCGACCGAACTGCGCGATGCGTGCCTTGCGCGCTACAAGCTTTCCGGGAAGACGCTCGCTTCCTGCCCCGGTGCGAAGCTCGAGAACCTGCGCTTCCGGCATCCGTTCTACGACCGCGACGCGCCCGTGTACCTCGGCGAGTACGTCACGCTCGACACCGGGACGGGCGTGGTGCATTCCGCGCCCGCCTACGGTGTCGAGGATTTCGAATCGTGCCGGCGCTACGGCATGAAGGACGACGAGATCCTGCGGCCGGTGCAGGGCGACGGCCGGTTCGCCGAGTCGCTGCCGCTATTCGGCGGGCGCGTGATCTGGAAAGCCAATCCCGAAGTCGTTGCCGAGATCGAGCGCCGCGGCGCCCTCTTCGCGCGCGCCGACGAAGTCCACAGCTACATGCATTGCTGGCGGCACAAGACGCCGGTCATCCTGCGCGCGACCGTGCAGTGGTTCGCGGGCATGGACGCGGTGCCGGGACAGTGGGGTGCAGTGCCCAGGGAATCGCTGCGCGTCACCGCGTTGCGCGGCGTCGCCGAGACGCAGTTCTACCCCTCCTGGGGACAGGCGCGGCTGCACGGCATGATCGCCAACCGACCCGACTGGACGCTCTCGCGCCAGCGGCAATGGGGCGTCCCGATGCCGTTCTTCATCCACAGGGAAACGGGCGAACTGCACCCGCACACGCTCGAGCTGCTCGAAGCGGTCGCGAAGCGCGTCGAGGCGGGCGGCGTCGAGGCCTGGCAGCAGGTCGACGCGAGCGAGCTGCTCGGAACCGGCGCGGAGCACTACGAAAAGGTGCGCGACACGCTGGACGTCTGGTTCGATTCGGGTTCCACGCATTTCACCGTGCTGAAGGGTTCGCACGCGGCGCAGACCGGGTTCCCGGCCGACCTGTACCTCGAGGGCTCGGACCAGCACCGCGGGTGGTTCCATTCGTCGCTGCTCGTGTCGTGCATGATGAACGGAATCGCGCCGTACAAGGCGCTGCTCACGCACGGTTTCGTCGTCGACGGCGAAGGCCGCAAAATGTCGAAATCCAGGGGCAACGTGATCGCGCCGCAGCAGATCGCGGGCTCCCTCGGCGCCGAGATCCTGCGGCTCTGGGTGGCTTCGACCGACTACAGCGGCGAGCTTTCGATCTCCAATGAGATCCTGAAGCGCGTGGTGGAGAGCTACCGGAGAATCCGCAACACGCTGCGGTTTCTGCTCGCCAACACCTCGGATTTCGATCCCGCTTCGAACGCGGTGCCCGTCGCGGAGATGGTCGAGATCGATCGCTACGCGCTCGCGCTCGCCGCAAAGCTGCAACGGGAGATCACCGAGGATTATTCACGCTACGCGTTTCACCTCGTCGCGCAGAAGCTGCTTGGATTCTGCTCGGAGGATCTGGGCGGGTTCTACCTCGACATCCTCAAGGACCGGCTCTACACCTGCGCCGCCGGCTCGAAGGCCCGGCGCTCGGCGCAGACCGCGTTGTGGCACCTGACCGCGAGCCTCGTGCGGCTGATGGCGCCGATCCTGTCGTTCACTGCCGAGGAACTGTGGCAGGTCTTCTGCCGCCGCGACGACGACAGCGTGTTCTTCCAGACCTGGCACGCGCTTCCGGAAGTCGCAGGCGAGACCGCGCTCATCGAGCGATGGGCCCGGCTGCGCGAACTGCGCAACCCGGTTCGCAAGCAGCTCGAGGAACTGCGCGCGGCGGGGCAGGTGGGCTCGTCGCTGCAGGGCGAGGCCGATCTGCACGCCGACGGCACCGATCGCACGCTGCTCGAAAGCCTCGGCGAGGACCTCAAGTTCGTGCTGCTCACGTCGGCTGCGCGCGTGCACGCCGCGTCCGAGCCTCGGGTGGAGGTGACACCGAGCGGGCACGCCAAATGCGACCGATGCTGGCACTACCGGGCGGACGTGGACGAGGCGAGTCTGTGCGGCCGCTGCCGCAGCAACCTGCACGGCGAAGGCGAAGCGCGCCGGTATGCCTGAGAAGGCGCTGTTTTCACGCAATCCCACGCGGCGCGGCGCGGCGTGGCCCTGGTTCGCGGTCGCGGCGGCGATCATCCTCGCCGACCGGATCACGAAACTCGTCGTGCTCGCCGCGTTCGCGCCGGGTGAAACGCGGTTCGTGACGGGGTTTTTCAACCTGGTGCTGGTCTACAACAAGGGCGCCGCGTTCAGTTTTCTGGCGAACGCGCCCGGTTGGCAGACGCCGCTCTTTGCGGCGATTGCGGTCGCGGCGGCGGCGATCATTTCCTTCCTCCTGCTGCGCGCACGCGGCCGGCGCCTGTACAGCGCGGGGCTCGCGCTGATACTCGGCGGCGCGCTCGGCAACCTGTGGGACCGGCTGCAATGGGGCGCGGTGGCAGACTTTCTCGATTTCCACGCCGCGGGGTGGCACTGGCCCGCGTTCAACGTCGCGGATTCCGCGATCACGGTGGGTGCGGCGCTGCTGATCCTCGAGAGCTTCAGGCAGCGCGATGCCGCGCGATAATGCAGACATGGAAGTGCTGTTGGCGAACCCGAGGGGATTCTGCGCCGGTGTCGAGCGCGCGATCGAGATCGTGGAGCGTGCGCTGAAACTGCACGGCGCGCCGATTTACGTGCGCCACGAGATCGTGCACAACAAATTCGTCGTCGCCGACCTGCGCGCCAGGGGCGCGGTGTTCGTCGACGAACTCGAGGAGGTGCCTTCGGGTGCGACGGTGATTTTCAGCGCCCACGGCGTGGCGAAAGCGGTGCGCGCGGAGGCCGAGGGGCGGGGACTGCGGGTGTTCGACGCCACCTGTCCGCTGGTCACGAAGGTGCACGTCGAAGTGGCGAAAATGCTCAGGTCGGGTTTCGAGATCGTGATGATCGGCCACCGCGGACATCCCGAGGCCGAAGGCACCATGGGCCAGGCCGAGACCGGCATCCACCTGGTCGAGACGGTCGAAGACGTCGCGCGCCTCGCGGTCGGCAACCCGGAGGCGCTCGCCTACGTCACGCAGACCACGCTCTCGGTGGACGATGCGGCGAAGGTGATTGCGGCGCTGAAGGCGCGTTTTCCGTCGATCCGGGGCCCCAAGCAGGACGACATCTGCTACGCGACGCAGAACCGCCAGGACGCGGTGAAATTCATGGCGCCGCAGTGCGATCTCGTGCTGGTCGTGGGCTCGCCCAACAGTTCGAACTCGAACCGCCTGCGCGAAGTCGCCGAGCACATGGGCGCCGAGACCTATCTCGTCGACAGCGCCGACGACCTGCGGCCCGAATGGCTCGAAGGCAAGCGCCGTGTCGGCATCACCGCCGGCGCTTCAGCCCCCGAAGTGCTGGTGAACCAGTTGATCGAGCGGCTCTCCGAGCTCGGCGCTCGCCGCGTGCGCGCGCTAGAAGGGGCGGCAGAGAGCGTGGTGTTCGCGTTGCCGCGGGGGCTCGCCTAGCACGGAGCGGCGGCTTGCGCCGCTCCGCGCGTTCACTCAGTCGGTCTTGCGGTACCAGTACGTCCGAATACGGTGCTGCAGCGTCAAGCCGCCCGGGTTCGTCGTCTGGACGCCCGCGATCACCGTCTGGTACACCCGCCCATCGATCTCGACCACCGCCGGCACCGGCTGCGGCAGGAAGCCGCCGCCCGCGAAAGTCGCGACCCCGCCGCTCGCGCTCACCATGTTCGCCGGGAGCGAACTGAAGATGTTCGTAGAAGTCGCGTCCTTGTAGTTGATGCCGTACTGACGCGCGGTGCCGAGAGCGGCGGTACAGAAGTTCCCGCCCTGGGTGCCCGTGTTCCCGGATTGCCCGGAGATCGTGTCCTCCTTCGGCTGGTGTGTGTTGAAGATCACGGTTCCGGCCGCAGTCGTAGCCGGCGCGACCGTCTTCTCGCCAATGTTGCTGAGCGCGAGCTTCCAGCCTTTCTTCGCCAGGAGGTCGGCCTGGTCGGCCGTCTGAGTCGTGCCGTTCGCGGAACAGACCGAAGCATCCTGCAGGCAGCCGGTGGCCAGGTAGAGGTCGGTGGTCGAGTCGCCGATGGTCGCCGGCGCCGAAGCCTCGCTCGTCAGGGTACTGATGGTGCGGTCCTTGAACATGTAGAACCGGTTGTTGACGATGAAGTCCCAGACGTGTTCGCGATCGCCGGTTCCAGCCAGTACCGCGTCGTAGGAGCCGTTGGCATCGCTCGAGTAGACGACGTCGGACTGCACCTTGAACTTGCGGTAATTGAGCGCCGCGTGCGTACCCGCAGCCGGCGCGGCTGCGATCGAGGCGAGCTTCGTCACCAGGAAATTCGGCGCAGTCGCCGTGTTGGCGCCGTCGGAGATATCCGCAACGTCGACGCGCCAGATGTTGCCGCCGGTATCCGTGGCATACAGGCGATCGAGGTGGCCGATCGGCACGCTCTCGAAACCGAGGTCGTCGACCCGGCTCGCCGTGTTCGAGCGGTTACGGAGCGCAGCGATGTCGCCGACGATGGAGTAATCCATCCCTGCGACTTCCTTGGTCGCCCCGGAACCGGTGCGTCCGGCGCGCCAAAGGATGGCGCCGGTCTCGGCGTTGAGGACGTAGATCCCGCGGCCCTGCGAACGGTTCACCGTCGTAGACGAGCCGCCAGTGGGCGGGCAGCTTGCCGTGTCCATGATCGCAGGCAGTGCAACGCCGGTGACCGCAGTGACGGACGTGGAGGTCCAGTTCGTCACCATGCAGGGCTGGAAGTCTTCGACCGGCCGGTCGTAGCCCGCGCCGACGATCAACGCGAGCGTCGTCGGCCACTTGCGCAGGTAGCCGAGTTGCGGCTGGCCCCAGGTCTGACCCATTTCGCCGAAGCCGACGTCGCAGTCGCCAGTACCCACCGTCGTACCGCTGCCGGTTGCCTCGCGGCAACCCTTCTTCCACTTGAGGATCGGGCTCGCCGGATCCGTGACGTCGAAGGCGTACAGCAGGCGCCCGCCGCGCCGCATGGTGACGAAGAGGTACACCTTGTCGTTGGCGTTGGCGCCCCCGACTGTCTTGTCGATTTTGCCGTCCTTGCCGGCGTCGCGCGTGTAGACGGCGATCGAGCCGTCGAAGAAGTAATCGCGCGGCGTGAGCGACGAAATGCGCGGCGACTGGTCGCGCAGGCGCTTGAGTTTTCCGAAGAATTCCGGCGCGACGAAGGTCCACTGCTCCTTGCCGCCGCCGTTGGCGAGGCTGCCGCCCTTGATCGCGTGCAGCATGCCGCCGTTCGAACCGTAGAACACGAACACGTCGTCGTCGCTGTTCGCAACCCGGTTGTAGTTGATCACCGCCGGGCGTGAATGCAGCACGTCGCCGTGCACCGAGGCGCGGACGTCGGCCGGATTGGCGTTCTGGTTCTCGTTGTCCTTGTTGTCGATGCCGCGCACCCAGTTGATGAGCGCGGTGCGCTCGGCGGCGTCCGAGCTGCCGAAGCGCGCCGCCGTGATCGTCCCGGTGGCGGAGGCCTGGTTCGCGATCGAGTCGACCTTGCTCGTCAGGTCGCCCGCCTGCCGCACGTAGATCGTGCCGGTGGCCGTGACCGCGGTCGGGCCTGCTGTGACGCTGGTCAGCGTCTTGGCGGGCGTGGAAAGCGTCGGGCCAGTCCAGAACACCTTGGCAGTGCTAAGTGCGACCGCACTGACGTTGCCTCCGGCGGAAAACGTAACGCTGTTGGCTCCGACCGCCGTGAGCGTGATCGTATACACGGGATCGGTGACTGCCGGTGGATCAAGCGCGGTCGTCGAACAGGTCCGAGTGCCGCTGCCTTGGGGTGTGCACGTGACACCCTTGATCGCAACCTTGTCCCCTACGACGAACGTGTGGATCGCCTGACCGGCGATCAGAGCGGTGCCGGCGCCGATCGTCAACGTGATCTCGTCCTGATTCGATCCACTACCGATCGATGCCGCACTGACAGCGAACGTGTCCCGATCGCCACTTACGAACCGCTGGGCCTGAATCGTGCCTGTCGCGGTACCCGAGACTGCGGCACTCGTCGTGTACGTGAAGTTATTGGCCGAAACGTTGCTGAGCGTCGAACCGGCGGCGACCGTATTGAACGCCGCGGGGCTCGCTCCGCTAATCACCAGCGTGTCGCCCGAGCCAAACCCGTGATCGTTGAGCGTCGCGATGGCCGATGTGGTCGTGCCTCCGGGCGGTACGGTCGACAGCGGGAAGGTGAAGGAATTCGCGCCTGTCACCGTGATGGCCCCGGATCCGGAGCCGTTCGGCACGTTGAAATCCGCGGGCGACGCTCCCGTGACGGTGACATTGCCGCCATTGAGGAATCCGTGGTTGGTGAGCGTGACCGTGACGAGGCTCGTCCCGCTGTTCCAGACCATGTTTCCGGCCGAAACGCGACGCACGCCGGTGACCGTGTACCCCGATGCCGCCGTGGTCGGGTACGTCGGAGTGAGGGCATAGGAAAACTGGTTTGCGTTGCCTGCGACCGCCGAAATCGCTGCGTTGGTGACGTTGTACCCGGCCGGCGTCGCGCCGGTGACGGTCACGAGGTCCGTTCCGGGCGTCAGCTTGTTGTCCGCCAGGACCGGGAAATTGACATAGGCGCGCGTCGCGTCCGGCGTGCTGGGCGCAACGCTGTAGCTGAACTGCGTCGCCGTCGGCGCGGGGGAGGAAAGCACCGAGAAGAACGAGCCCGACGCGCTGTTGTACAGGCTTGGAATGGCACCTGCGATCACGACCTGATCCCCGGCGAGGAAGGTGTTGACGGGCATCGTGACCGTAGCGGTCTGGCCCGACGCGGTGATGCTGGTGACCGGTTGCGTGATGAACGTGCCGAGCACGGTCGAGGTCACATCCGTGTTCGCGTTGTTGAAGAGGTAGCTCGAAAGCGTGCTGCCCGCCGTGCAGGTTCCGGTGCAGGTGTAGATCTTGCGGGTCTGCGCAGCCGTCGAATCCGGCAGGGGGTAGACCTGCCTGATCTTCTGCGCCGCGCCGCCCTTCTCCACCAGGTCGCCGTCCGGCGCGTCCTGGTCCTTCCCGGAGTCGGTGGGATCGTAATTCGGTCCACGGAACGCCCAGAACCCGCTGCCGGCAGGGGAGACGGTCTCGCTCCAGATGCTGGTCGCGGTGTTGAGCACGAAGCCCGTGTTGAGGTTGACGGCGCCAGTGCCGTTCGCATCCACCAGTTGCAGCGCGCCGGTCGAGGCGTTCGCCACGCCGAGGCGGTACTGCTTGAGGTTTCCCCACCAGCGGGGGCTCAGTTGCGCATCGGGACGGAACACGCCGATGTACACCTGGTTGAGGTTCGTGCCGCGCACGTTGATCGATACCGGCAGCGTCGTCGCTGCGAACACCGAGTTGACGGCCTGGATCGTTTCGAAAATCTCGGTCAACGCCTTGACGATCGAATCGAGGTCGGTCGCCTTGCGGTACAGGCCCTGGCTCACTTCGGCGGTGTTCTCGAGTACGGTCCCCCAGTCGGCGCTACACTGGTCCTTGCAAACGTTCACCGTGTGCGTCGTGACGTGGCGGTAGATGCCGGTGTTGACCTTTACGCCATACTGGAACAGGAATCGCGACCAGACGTCCGGATTGACGCCTGTGTTCTGGAGGACGTTCAAGTTCGGCGTCACCGCCGGGTCGTTGAGCAGTGCCGCCGCGGCCTGCAACTCAGTGGGCCAGGTGTTAGCGTCCTTGGACGGCATGCCGTTGCCGATGAAGATGATGTAGTCATATCCGCAGGCGTTCGTATTCGCGTCTGCAGGAAACTTGAACACGGTCCTGGCGGACGAGGTATAGCCACGCACGTCAGCTTGCGGCGGATTTTGGTCGACTGGAGGATCCAGATTGCCTGGATCTAGGGCCGCGACCCCCGTGTAGGTGCCGAGGCTGTTGAAGTAGCGGAACGCGTCGTTGAATGCGCGTCCAGGTGCCATCGACGAAGGTCCGGTGTACCGCGGATTGTTCGTCGTCGTGTAGAAGAGCGCGTTGTGCAAGTCCGCCTTGTTCGCATCCGTCATTGCCAGCATCGGGAAGCGGACATATCCGGCGGCGTTAGAGGAGTCCGCGTACATGGACATTCCCACGCGCACGTTAGCGTTAAGCCTTTTGGTTACCTTGTAGATCGCGCAGATTTCTGCATCCCCCTGCTTCGTGCCCATGTTCGTGAGAAATGCATTGCACTCCGCATCGACGATCGCCGGCCATCCCTGATTTGCCGCATTCCAGTTCGAGGTGTTGTCGAGGATGATCAGGACGTTCGGAATCGACGACGGGACGTTCGGGTTCGTCGTGAACAGGTCCGTGTCGTCCCCGACGAGATCGACCGCTGCGAGCGCGGGCGCAGCAGTGACCGCAAGTAGCGCGATCAGCGCACTGTGCTTGAGAGCCTTGAGCAGCGTTTTCATCGTCATGTCCTCTTTGCGGATTGCAAGCATCGTGTTCCGTTACGGGCAGTTGCCCGCGGGCAGCCGCATGCGGATGCCCTGGTGAGTTTCGATCGTGGAACTCGTGAACGCGTCGGCCGCGTCCACGCGGACGTCCCAGAACGTATCTTGCGGTGCGACGCCCGACAGGGCGCTGTAGCCACGTGCGGTCTCGAAATACAGGCACTGCGGGCGGTACAGGGTGATCGTGCCGGACTGAGTCGCCGGTGCGGTCGCGCCCGCGCCGGCCGGCTTGTACGCCGCCCACAAGGCCGAGTAGGCGAGCGTCGGCTGGTTGGCGGCCCAACTGTTCTGGTTCTTGATCACGTCGTCGAAGAACGCATACGAGCCGAGCGCGATTTCCACTGCCTGCTCGGCTTCGGCCTCGACGGCCTTCTGCGCCTGCATGTTGCCGATGATCGCGGTGTTGGTGCTGCTCAGGCGGATCATCGAGACGACGAACAGCGTGATGACCACCAGCATCACCATCGCGATCATGAGCGTCATGCCGCGCTGCGAGCGGTAGCGGCGCATCATGGGATCTCCTTGCGGGCGGACAGGTTCACGAGGCGCACTTCCGAGCTGTAGACGTGCCGGCGGTAATTGGTCTGCGCTGGCACGATGGTGTAGGCGGCGTTTGCCGGCGCGGCCGGATCGACGCTCAGCTGGTAGGTCTTCGGATCCACGTAATCCGAGGAGGGCTCCGGGTTGCGCACCAGCAGATCGACCCGCACGGTCACCGCATTGCTGAAGTCGGTCAGCGTAGGCGCGAGCATGTAGCGGTCGGGAGAGCCGTCGCCGACGAGTTCGGTTTCGGTATTCACCGTCGCAGGCGTGTCGTCGATGCCGTAGGCGATCTTCATGAACTCGACGCCCTCGGCAAGCGGAACGACCCTGAACGATCGTGCCCCGCCCACATTGGCGAGTTCGAGGCGCTTCAGCGTCGGGATGGGCCGTCCGCTGTCGTCGCTCGCGCCGGTACACACGTTGCCGCCGCCCGTGGGCACGTTGCAGGGCGCGACGAAATAAACGTGCACTTCGTACTTGCGGATGTAGCCCCCGGGATTCGTGGGGCAGGTCGCGGTGCAAACGTCGACTGCCGACGGGACCGCGCACCGCCTGAGGATCGTGGCGACGGTTCCGGACGCAGTCGAAGTGCACGAGACGGTGCCGCCCCCGCTTTGAACCGCAATTTCCGAAGGATTATTCTGTATGTACGTATCGCCGGCGGTCGTGACGGTGCCGGAGGTGACGAAGTCCGTGCTCGCGCGGCGTACGACCAGGATGTCGCTGCCGTCGGACAGGTTTGCCGTGGGGATCCACGTGCTGCAGGCCGCCGGCGGAACCGGTTTTGCATTGAGCGCCGGGGCCTGGTAGCCCTGCACCGACAGCCCGATCGCGTTCGTCAGGTCGGTGTCCGTAAAGAGGCAGGGATCGGGCAGTGCGGCCGGAGTGGTGTAATAGCGAAACTGCCCCCAGAACCCGGCGAGCTGCAGGTCGCGCGTCAGCACGTCCATGGCGTAGCGCCCGGTCTCGATCTGCTGGGCGGTGCGCCGAAGCTCGTGCTGCGTGTTGCTCGCGTTCGCGAAGATCGTCACCAGGCCAGCGAGGATCAGCAGCCCGATCGCGATCGCGATCATCAACTCGATCATCGAAAGGCCGGCTTGGCGTGAATTGCGATGCATGCGGGCGGTCATGTCAGGAACTCAGGTTGGCGACGAGGAACGTGGTCCACACGATGCGGCGCTGCGCGTCGTTGGCGCCGAATCGGCTGAGTGCGCAGTTGCGCGCGTACGCCGGTGTCTTGAGCGCGTCCCAGGTCGCGGGCGAGAAGGTCGGGTTCAGGCCCTGCCAGGCCACCGCCACGGAATAGGTCTGGGTCGCAGCGTCGAATCCGATGCAGGCGCGCGCGCCGAGCATCGCGCCGACCCGGACCGCGCCCGCGGTTTCCTCGGTCGCGCCCAGCAGTAGGCCATCGATCGCCTGCAGGTCGAACTGCGCGCGCGCCACGGCAAGCGGATTGGTCGCAAGCCCCGGGCAGGAATAGCCGCCGATGGCATACTTGCCCGTGCCGGCGGTTCCCAGGTGCGGCGCGCCGCTATTCGGATCGGTCGTGATCGAGTAGCAAATGGCGGCTTTGCGGTTGGTGTTGATCCGGTCGACGATGTCGTTCATCAGCACGAGCGCCTGCGCGCGCTGGTAGGACTCCGCCTCGGCCTCCTGCGCCACGACCTGCATGCCGACGAGACCGAGCAGTCCCACGGTGACGATGAACAGCGTCAGCAGCACTTCGAGCAGGCTGAAGCCTGCAGAGCGGTTTCTAGTTGCAGCCATCGGATGCATTCCTGTTGGTATCCGTCCGAACACGCGGCAAACCGCTGGTGTCTATGCCGACGCAGCGCGCCTGGATGGTCGGTACCCCGGCAATATAGAAAACGACCGTCTGGGCGCCGTCAGACACGCGACCATTCTGTCCGTAAGTAATGTTGCTACTTACCGGCGTCGCGTCGACGTATGGCGCTGTCGCTCTGACCGTGACATTGCTCGAGAGCGGATCCATCTTCTGCAGCGTTGCGCCGCCGCCGCCGACGGTCCAGCCGCCCCTCCAGTTGCTGCCGTTCGCCCGCGTCACGACGACGTTCGCGCGGCGCTTGATCGCCTCGGAGCGCGCGGCGATCAGGGCTGCGTAGAACTCCGACGACGCGTCGCGTATTTCCGCCCCCCGGATGAAATCGCGCATCGAAGGCAGGCCGACCGCGGCGAGAATCGCGACGATGGCGACGACCATGATCAGTTCGAGGATCGTGAATCCGCGCGACATTGAACCGAACGCCCGATTGAAGGAGGAAGTCATGCGCGCCTCACCACCCGGGGTTTCCGCCGCGCGTCTTGGCGCCGGCCTGGTCCAGGGTCAGCGTGCCGTCGCCAGCCTGCGCGCTTCCGACGACCGGCACTGCGGTGACCGTGAAGGTGGGCGGAGTCGCCGCGTTGTCCACGGCGACGCTGATCGTGTAGTACGTGCTCGTGCAGGTCGCGGCGCAAGTCCAGTCTTTGCGCGACCTGACGTTCACCGCACTGATCGTGGCGTTGTAGCTGCGCGCGTCGAGGATGTACTGCGACTGCCGCGTCGCGATGTCCTGCATGAGCTGCTGCGCGTCCGAGCGGCGCGTGCGCTTCATGTAGCTGTCGTAGGAGGGGTAGGCGACGGCGACGAGTATCCCGATGACCGCTACGGCGATCATCAATTCGATCAGCGTGAATCCCCGGATGCGGCGCATGTTCGGTCCTTTGCGGTTGGAGATGCTAGAGGTTACGGAATCCCGCCGGCAAAGCAATCCCGACCGGCGGCGGTTTCGACGGAACGAGCGGCAGCCTTTGTGATAGATTCCACACCTCGCCGCAGCTAGGTTCGCCGTGCTGGTGTAGCTCAGTTGGTAGAGCAACTGATTCGTAATCAGTAGGTCCGCCGTTCGAGTCGGCGCACCAGCACCACTAATCAAAGACTTACCCCTCGGTGAGTTCGAGTCACATGGGGAGCAGGCGAAGAGCAAGCACGCGGAACCTCGTCCCGTTCCGGCCTGCTTTTCGTTCGAAGCCGCGGCCAGCATCGCACAGCAGGCACCTGAGATCCTGCCTGACAGTCGACATCAGGCCGCGGCGTGGCGAATGGCGTTTGCCGTCTTGTATAAAATTTAATACACTGCTCGCGTAGATGGACAAGCCAATCGATTGGCGGGGGTCGTCGCTCGAGAACTTGCGGGGGTTTCCTGAAACGGCACGGCAACTGGCCGGTTAGCAACTGCGCAAGGTGCAACGAGGCGAACCTCCGGATGATTGGCGCCCGTTTCCAGAAGTGGGACCCGGAGTTAACGAGATCCGCATCAACTGCGCCGACGGCTGGTACAGGGTGATGTACGTCGCCAAGTTCGAGGAGGCGATTTACGTGCTGCACAGCTTCCAGAAAAAGGCCCGTAAGACCGCCAGGAGTGACGTCAAGGTTGCCGGGGTCCGCTATCGGGCAGTCGTTCGAGAGAGAAAGGCGGCGAAATGACGATCGATACGAAATCGCGCCATCGCACCAAGGCGGGTGGGAACGTGTTTCTTGACCTGGGGTTCTCACCGCAAGAAGCGAGACGTTTGCTTGCGCAGGCTGATTCCCAAATCGATGAATCGATCAGGTTGAAACGGCAGCTCATGGACGAGATCGCCGGATGGATGAGTGACGCAGGCATCACGCAAGCGGTGGCGGCGGAAGTGCTCCACGTGACGCGTCCTCGAGTATCGGACATGGTCAATCACAAGGTCGACAAGTTCACCATCGACGCGCTGGTTGGCATGTTGGCGCGCATCGGCAAGCAGGTGCGCCTTGCGGTTCATTGATCCCTGCGTTATCCGTTCAGAATTGAATCGGCAGGCCAACCGGTTTCAATATCACGTCGCGCAGCAGACGCTTGAGATCCGGAGTGAAATCCGCCATCAGGCGGCGGCGCGGGCGATCTCAAATCGACGAGTCAGCAACTCGAAGGCAACGTCCCCGTTCATGAGCACGCCGTTGGCGTCGAGCAGTTCCGGCACCATGATCTTCAGCTTCTGGACGAGCGCCTCGAGCGTGGCGCTTTCAGTCGCCAGGCCGGGAACGTCGTCGCTGGTTGCAACCCAGACCGATTCTTCCTCGTCCCACTCGGCTCGGATGAAGAAAGGTTTCATTGCGCTCGCCCGGATTCACTGATGACGCATTCTACGCCCAGGACTAACCACCCGAAGCGCACTCCCGCAGTTCGGTGCCCGGCAGCGCCTGCGCGATTTCCTTGAGTTTCGCCTGCAGCGCGGCGTCCACGTCGCGCACCTGGATCCAGACGCGCGCGACCTGGGTATCGCGCTGGCCGACCTGAGCGCCGCGCGCTTTCCGCGCCTGCATTGCCGCTCGGCTGGAATGTGTGCGCCGGATCATCCGATCGCAATGAACGCCCGCTGGACGTCCTTCTGGCTCGCACCGGCAGCGATGAGCGCGCGTACGATCAGGTCCAGCGAGACGCTCGCGTCGCCGGCCTCGATCTTCGCAATGCGCGACTGGCTCGAACGCATCCGTTGCGCGAGGTCGATTTGGGAGATGCCGCGCTTTCGGCGCGTCGCACGCACCGCGGTGACGAGCGCAAGCTTGAGATCGACGAGCGCGGCCTCCTGGCCGCTCAATCCCAGAAACTCCGCTGCCGAACCGGCCTTCCAGCCCGCGGCTTGCAGCCGCTTCAGTTTCGATGCTTTCATCGTTTCGACTCCTTTTCCCGTGCCGCCGATCCGTACCGTGCCAAGCGCTTGCGACATGTTCGCAGGACGTCGGTCGGCGTCGCCCGCGCGGTCTTCGCAAACACTTCGAGAATCACGATCGCATCGCTCCGAATGGCGTACATGATTCTCCACGTGCGCGTCTGGTCGGCGATCCGCAGCTCGTGGCAGCCCCGGCCGATGTCCGGCATCGGGCGGCTGTGGGGCAAGCCGAGCAGTTCGCCGCGCTGCAGCCGCCGCAAGAACACACCCGTCTCGATGCGTGCCGCATGCGAAAACGGCGGCGACTTCACCTCACCGTGCAGCCACAGGAGCGGCTTGTCGGATGCCGGCACTCGCGGAGTCTATGTCAAATACGACATAGCTGGCAAGCGGTGCAGAATGGCAACCGGGAGACCGCCTTCATCCATTCCGCCAAACAACTCTTGGCATTGACTTGCCAGGGTTCTTTGGACCAGTCATGGCTTGAGAGAATGGCTCCCGCCAACGAGCGAGGAGCCGATGAAGCAGGGTGTCATGGCATGCACCCGGATCGGCGGATGGCGCATTTTGCGCCCAGCGTCAGTTGCCCGAGGCGCACTCCCGCAGTTCGGTGCCCGGCAGCGCCTGCGCGATGTCCTTCAGCTTCGCCTGCAGCGCGGCGTCCACGTCGCGCACCTGGATCCAGACCCGCGCCAACTGGGTGTCGCGCTCGCCGACCTGCGCGCCGCGCAGCCTGCGCGACTGCATGGATTCGAGGCGCGCTCTCGCAGCCTCCTCGCTGCGGAACACCCCCAGCGAGATCGACCACCGCCAGCGGCCCTCCTCCTGCATGATGAAATATTCGTCCACACCGAGTTTCTTCAGTTCGTCGGCCTTGCGCAGGGCGGCCTGGCGGCTGCCCTGCGGCGGCAGATAGACCCACCAGTGCGCGGTCTCGTCGCCGCGCCGCTGGGCGAGGCGCGGGCCGAGGGCGAGCGGCTCGAGCAGTTGCTCCGGGCGAGCGGTGTCGGCGCTCGGAAAGCTGCCCCATTCGAGGCAGGGCAACGACGCCGTGCGCGGCGCGCCGACTCCCGTGGGCGGGACCACCTTCAGCTTGTCCGCGTCGATCTGGCGCGACAACGGCGCCGGGTCGGTGCCGCCGTCGGGGGGCGCGAGGTACTGCGACCAGGCGAAGAACGCGAGATTGGCCGCAATCAGCAGCAGAAACCAGGCCCGCATGGTCAGGCGGATCCGGCGATTCGCGCCAGGCCTTCGAGCACCAGGTTCTCGACGTACCGCGCAGGCAGGTCGAGCCGCTCGAAGAGCGCCGGACCGCCGCCGCCCGAGACGAGGCAGACCGAGCCCGCGGGCATGGCGCGAAACATCCGCTCGATCGCGCCGGCCTGCGCATGGCGGCATCCGCTCTCGATGGCATCGATCGTGTTGCGCGGCTGCTCGACGAAATTGCCTACCTGCACCGGCAGCCTTCCGGTGTGCTCGTGCAGCACGAATCGCATCAGTTCGACGCCGGGAAGGATCAGGCCGCCGAGGAATTCGCCCTCCGCCGAGAGCAGGTCGGCCGTCGTGGCGGTGCCCGCATTGACGACGAGGCAGGAGCGCGCCTCCATCGCGCGTGCCGCGACCAGCGCGGCCCAGCGGTCGGGGCCGAGTTGCTCCGGGCGGTCGTAGCGATTGCGCACGCCGCAGCGTTCCGGCTCGCCCTTCAGCCACAGGGGTTCGGCGTCGAAAATGCTGGTCCAGTTCACCAGCAGCTGGTGCGCGCCGTCGCCCGCGACGTTCGAGATCACGATGTGCGCCGGGTCCGAGTGCGTCGCGGAAAACGGGTTGATGTGGTCGCTCGAGGCGGCGAATTCGATGAGCGAGACCATGGCGATGTTGGTCCAGCGCCGGCCGTCGTGCCAGCCCCATTTGACGCGCGAATTGCCGGCGTCGATGAGCAGGTTCATGCGGCGACCCGGTTTCGGGGCGCGATGCCTGCCCGTGCGTTCACCACCGTGGCGGAATGGACTTCGCGAATGCCGCTGCGCGTGCGAAGGCGCAGGGCGCCGTCGCACGCAAGACCGGCAGCGATCCCCGAGAGCAGATGTCCGTCGGCGAGCCGAACGCGGATGCGTTGTCCAGCGTAAGCGTGCATCGCTTCCCAGTCTTCGCGCAGGCGATCCAGGCCGTCGGTCTCGAACGATTCGATCGCCCGCAGCATCGCGGCTGCGATCCGCCCTGCGAGCCGACTGCGCGAGGGCATCGAAGGCACGAGCTGCTCGAGCGCAATCGTCTGTCGGCGAAGGCGCGCATCGAGCTCGGGGACGCGGCGGCAATTGATGCCGATGCCGACGACGGCGAGCACTGCGCCGCCCGACGGTTTCGTTTCCACGAGGATGCCGCCGAGCTTTGCACCCTGCGCGACCAGGTCGTTCGGCCACTTGAGTTCGACCGCGTTCGCGCCCAGTTCGCGCAGCGTGCGGCCGACGGCGACGCCCGCCGCGAGCGAAAGTCCGGACAGCGCAGACACCGGGCGGCGAATGCGTCGGGCGAGCGAAAACGTGAGCCCTGCACCGGGCGCGCTGTGCCAGCGCCGGCCACGCCGGCCACGGCCCGTGGACTGGAACTCGGCCGCGAGAAGCCGCGGGCGATCGCCTGCTGCGCGATCAAGGAGCAGCGCGTTGGTCGAGGTGCAGGCGTCCACGACCTCGACATCGATTGCCTTGGCCGAGGCGCCGAGCGCGCGCGCGATTGCTCGGGCGTCGAGGGTGTCGTGATCGGGGTCGCGCGGCGTCATGTTCGATGGATCGGTCGGTCGGGCGCTCATGCCCTGCCGAAGGCGAAATCGCGCCCCGGCGCGGCGGCAAACAGCGCGCGAGTGTACTCGTGTTTCGGCTGCAGGAAGATCTGCTCCGCGGCACCGTATTCGACCACCACGCCCTGGTGCATGACCGCGACGTGATCGCACACCTGCGCCGCGACCCGCAAGTCGTGCGTGATGAACAGCATCGCGAGGTCGAACTCGGTGCGGATCTCCTCCAGCAGACGGAGGACCTGCGCCTGCACCGAGACGTCGAGCGCTGACACGGCCTCGTCGGCAATCAGCAGTTCGGGTTCCAGGGCGAGCGCGCGTGCGATGCAGATGCGCTGCCGCTGCCCACCCGAGAACTGGTGCGGATAGCGCTCGAGCGCGCCGGCGTCCATGCGCACGAGCGCCAGCAGGCGGCGCGCGCGTTCCAGCGCCTCCGCGCGGGGAACGCCGTAGTTGAGCGGCCCCTCCATGATCGCCTCGCCTACGGTTCGCCGCGGATTGAGCGAGCGGTAGGGATCCTGGAACACGATCTGCACGCGGCGCCGCAAGGGTCGCAGGTCGCCATGCGACCGGCGCGCGATCTCCTCGCCGTGCAGATGGATTTCGCCGCCGGAAGGGTCGATCAGCCGCACGATGCAGCGTGCCACGGTCGATTTCCCCGAACCCGATTCGCCGACGATGCCGAGCGTCTGCCCGCGGCGCACCGACAGGTTGACGCGTTTCGCCGCGGCCACGTTGCGGCGCTTTCCGAACCACGCGCGGTCGACGTAGGTCTTGTCCAGATCGCGCGTCTCGAGCACCACCGGAGCGTCGGTGTCGGCGGCTCGTCCGTGCGGCTCCAGTCGCGGCACCGCGTTGATCAGCATTTTCGTGTACCGGTGCCGCGGGCGCTTGAGCACTTCGTCCTTCGCGCCGAGCTCGACCAGTTCGCCAAGGCGCAGCACGGCGACGCGCTGCGCGATTTCGGCCACCACGCCGAAGTCGTGCGTGATGAAAAGAACGCCCGTGCCGTGGCGCGCCTGCAAATCCGCGATCAGCTTGAGGATCTGCGCCTGCGTGGTGACGTCGAGCGCCGTGGTCGGTTCGTCCGCGATGAGCAGCGCCGGATCGAGCACCAGCGCCATCGCGATCATGATGCGCTGTCGCTGCCCGCCCGAAAGCTGGTGCGGATACGCGGCGAACATGCGCGCGGGGTCCGGCAGCAGCACTTCCTGCAGCGTGGCGATGATCTTCGCGCGCCGCTCCGGCTCCGAGAGCGAAGTGTGGTGCACCAGCACCTCGTCGAGCTGCTCGCCGCAGCGCATCACCGGGTTGAGCGCGGTCATCGGCTCCTGGAAGATCATCGACATGCGCGCCGCGCGCAGCTGTCGCAGGCGCTCGGGAGAGGCGCGCGTCGTGTCTTCGCCTTCGAGCAGCGCTGCGCCGCCGGTCACCGGAAGCGCCGGCGGGAGAAGTCCCATGATCCCCTGCGCGATCACGGATTTGCCCGAGCCCGACTCGCCCACCAGGCACAGGATTTCGCCGCGATGGACGCTGAACGAAACCTTCGAGACCGCCGTGGCGCGCTCGCCGCCCGCCGGCAGCGCGATGGTCAGCTCGCGCACTTCGAGCACCGCAGAACCCGGTGGGGTCAGAGTAACGTCTCCCTCGGAACCTGGGGTCAGAGTAACTTCTCCGGTCTGGGCGGCGCTATGCATCGGTTGGTTCGGGAGAAGTTACTCTGACCCCGCTCAGACGCGCTTGGCCATTTTCGGGTCGAGCGTGTCGCGCAGGCCGTCGCCGAGGATGTTCACCGCCAGAACCGTGACGGCGAGGAAAATTCCCGGAAAGAACACGTTGTGCGGGTACTCGACGAACTGCACGCGCCCCTCGGCCATGATGTTGCCCCAGGTCGGGATGTCCGGCGGCAGCCCGACGCCGAGGAACGACAGGATCGCTTCGACGAGGATCGCCGAGGCGCAGATGAAGGTGCCCTGCACCACGAGCGGCGCGACGGTGTTCGGCAGGATGTGCGCGAGCATGATTTTCCAGGGGGGCGTTCCAAGCGCGATCGCCGCCTCGACGTAGGGTTCTTCCCGGATCGTGAGCACGAGCGCCCGCACCAGCCGCGAGACGCGCGGGATCTCCGGGATCGCGATGGCGACGATCACGGTGACGAGGCTCCCGCGCCAGGCGGCGATCAGCGCGATCGCGATCAGGATCGCGGGGATCGCCATGATGCCGTCCATGATGCGCATCAGCACGCCGTCCAGCCAGCGCAGGTAGCCCGCCGAAAGCCCGAACACGATTCCGAAGGCCAGGGCGACGAGCGCGGCGCAAACTCCCACGGCGAGCGAGACGCGCGTGCCGAAGACGACGCGGCTGTAGATGTCGCGGCCGTAGGAATCCGACCCCATGAAGAAGGTGTGGCGGATGATTTCGCCCTCGAGCGTGGTGATGTCCCCGGTTTTTCCCGGAAGCAGGTCGCGGCTTCCGGCGTCGAAGAGCGACGGATCCACCGTTCCCAGCCAAGGCGCGGCAGCGGCGATCCCGATCAGCAGCGCGAGCGCGACGGCGCCGAAGCGAACCGCGCCATTGCGCCGCACCCGCTGCCAGGCGCTTTCCTGGCGCAGCACGGCGGCCGATTCGACCGACAGCGACTCGAAGCTTTCCGTTTCCGGGGCGGTCATGGCTCGGGCGCCTCAGTAACGGATGCGCGGATCGAGAAACACGTACGACAGGTCCACCAGCAGGTTGATCCCCACGTAAACGAAGGAAAAGAAGAGGATCACGCCCTGGATGGTCGGGAAATCGCGCGCCAGCACTGCGTCCACCGTGAGGCGGCCAAGGCCCGGAATTGCGTACACCGATTCGGTCACCACGACCCCGCCGATCAGCAGCGCGATGCCGATCCCGATCACCGTGACGATCGGCACCGCGGCGTTCGCGAGCGCGTGGCGCACCAGCACGCGCAGTTCCGGCAGGCCCTTGGCGCGCGCGGTGCGGATGTAGTCCTCGCCGAGCGATTCGAGCACCGAGGCGCGGGTCACGCGCGCAATCAGCGCGATGTAGATCACCGACAGCGTGATCGAGGGCAGGAGCAGGTGCCGCAGCCAGGGCCCGAACCCGTCGGCGAGCCGCTGGTAGCCCTGCACCGGGAGCCAGCCGAGTTTCAGCGAGATTAGCCAGATGAGGATGTACGCCAGCACGAACACCGGAACCGAGAAGCCGATCACCGAGAATCCCATCAGCATTCGATCGAAGAGGCTGCCGAAGCGCCACGCGGCGAGCACGCCGAGCGGGACCGAAACCGCGACCGCAATGAGGATCGTGAGCGCAGCGAGCGACACGGTCGGCTCGAGCCGATGCGCGATCAGCGTCGTCACCTTCTGCTTGTAATAGAAGGATTCCCCGAGATCGCCGGAGAGCAGGTTCCCCGCCCAGATTCCGAACTGCACGATGATCGGCCGGTCGAGCCCGAGGCCCGTGCGGATCTGCGCGATCTGCTCGGTGTTCGCCGCGTCGCCCGCGAGAATCGCCGCCGGGTCGCCCGGCGTGAGGCGCAGCATGAGGAACACCAGCACCGCCACGACGAGCAGCACCGGGATGGTCGCCAGCAGGCGGCGCGCGAGGAAGGTGTACATGGATACCAAAAGAAACGGCCCCGGGAGTTTACCCCGGAGCCGTCGCGGTGATCCCGTCGCCGATCAGTTCTTCTTCAGGTTCCAGTAGAGGTTGCCGTTGGTGATGAAAAAGCCGCTGATGTTCTTGCGTGCCGCCATCGGCTGCGTGTACTCGCCGAGCGGCGCGTGCGTCGCGACTTCGAAGGCGCGCACCTGGATCGCCTCGGCGAGTTTCTTCTTCTGCGCGTCTTCGGTCGCGCGCATGAACTGGGCGCGCAATTCGACCAGCTTGTCGTCCTTCGCCCAGCCGAACCAGCCCGAAGCCTCACCGCGCGTGTCGAGCGCCGCGTTGGCGATGGGGTTCCAGATGTCGTGGCCCTGCCACGCGGTCAGGAACATGTTCCAGCCGCCCTTGTCGATCGGGTCTTTCTTGGCGCGCCGGCCGACGAGCGTCTGCCAGTCCATCGCCTGCAGGTCCACCTTGAATCCCGCCTGGCGAAGCAGCTGAGCCGCGACGTCGGGCAGTTTCTGGATCGATGCGAGGTCGGTGGGCTTCATCAGCACGACCGGCGTGCCGTCGTAGCCGGAGGCCTTGAGCAATCCCTGCGCCTTCTTCATGTTCGACTTCGACTGGATGTCGCTGCCCACGGGACTGCCGTAGGGCGTTCCGCAGGTGAACATCGACGCGCAGCCCTTGTAGAGTTCCTTGACCCCGACCTGCGCCTTGAGGAACGGCTCCTGCGAGAACGCCGCCATCACGGCCTGGCGCACCTTCGCGTCGTTGAACGGCTTGTGCAGGTGATTGAAGCGCGCCATGTACTGCAGGTTGACGTTCGAGTACTTCGGGATCTGCAGACTGGCGTCCTTCTTCACCGTCTCGTAATGGTCGAAGGCGAGCGCCTCGAGAATGTCGACCTCGCCCTTTTGCAGCGCGTTCACCTGCGCCTGCGCGTCGCGCAGCGCGAGGTTCCACTCGACGCGCTCCACGTAAACGTGCTTGCCGCCGGTCGAACCCGAGGGCGCTTCCTTGCGCGGCACGTACTTCGGGTTCCTCACGTAAATCGCCTTGTCGCCCGGCTTGAATTCGTCCTTCCTGAAAATGTACGGGCCGGAGCCGGTGTAGTCGTCGATCTGCTTGAAGGCATCCGTATCCGCGACGCGCTTGGGCATGATGAACGGCACGTTGGAGGACGGCTTGCCGAGCGCTTCGAGCACGAAACCGCAGGCCTCGCGCAGGAAGATGCGGAAACTGTCGGGGGTCGGCGAATCCATGCGCTCGACGAACGTCATCAGCGCGCTGCCCATTGCGTCGCGCTTGCCCCAGCGCGCGAGCGAGGCGACCACGTCCTCGCCGGTGACGGGCTTGCCGTCATGGAATTCGAGGCCCTTGCGCAGCTTGAAGGTCCACAACCGGTGATCCGGCGACTCGGTCCAGGACTCGACCATCTGCGGCTTGATCTGGCTCTTGTCGTCGGTGCCGAAGAGCGTGTCGTAGATCATGTAGCCGTGATTGCGGCTCATGTACGCGGTGGTCCAGATCGGGTCGAGAATCGCGAGATTCGAGTGCGGCACGATGCGCAGCACCTTGGGATCGCCCTGCGCCTGGGCGAAACCGGGTGCGGCAAGCAGGCTGGCGGTCGCCGCGATTGCCGCGGCAATGCGTGAAACGTTCATGGAAGGGGGTCTCCTCGTTTGGAAGCGGCACGATATCCTATGGCTCTTGCAGCGGCAAGAAGCGGCGCGTTGCGCCCGAGCCGCAGTGACCAACCGGGGAGGCAGGGACTGTGGCACGCATTGCAATCGGCGGCATGCAGCACGAGACCAACACGTTTGCGCCTTCGAGCGCGGATTACGCGGCGTTCGAGGCGGGCGGCGGCTGGCCGGGCGTGCAGTTCGGGGAACCGCTTTTCGACGCGGTCGCCGGCGCCAACATTCCTGCCGAGGGCGCGATTCGGGCGCTGCGCTCGATGGGCCACGCGCTCGTGCCGACGGCCTGGGCGGCCGCGAGCCCTTCGGCGCCGGTGACGACCGATGCGTTCGAGCGCATCGTGGGGGAACTGGTGGCGCGGCTCGGCGCCGCAAAGCCGCTCGATGGGGTGTACCTCGATTTGCACGGCGCCATGGTGACCGAGGCGCACGACGACGGCGAGGGCGAGATCCTGCGGCGCGTGCGCGAAGCGGTAGGCGCCCGCGTGCCGATTGCGGTGAGCCTCGACCTGCACGCCAACGTCACGCGCGCGATGCTGGAACGCGCCGACGCGATGGTCGCCTATCGCACTTATCCGCACGTCGACATGGCGGAAACGGGCGCGCGCGCAGCGCGGCTCCTGGATCGGCTGCTGCGCACCGGATCGCGCCTCGCGAACGCCTGGCACGGATTCGATTTCCTCACCGGAATTCCCTCGCAGTGCTCGTCGATCGAGCCCTGCCGCAGCATCTACCGGCTGCTCGGCGAGTTGGAGTACCGCCACGACGCGATGCTCTCGTTCGCCCCGGGGTTTCCGATGGCGGATTTCGCCGAATGCGGCATGACGGTGTTCGGCTACGGCGGCGAGCGGCGCGACGTCGACGCTGCGGTGGAGGCGCTGCGCGCCTGCATCGCCGATTCGGAACGCGATTTCGCGCTCGAACTGCACTCGCCCGAGGACGCCGTGGCGCGCGCGAAGCAGCGCGGCGAACCCGGCGCGCCGGTGGTGCTCGCGGACACTCAGGACAATCCGGGCGCGGGCGGCAACGGCGATACGACCGGGTTGCTCGCGGCGCTCGTTCAGCAGAGCGCGCGCGAAGCGACGCTCGGGCTGCTGGTCGATCCGGCATCGGCCGCGCGCGTGCACGAGGCGGGGCAGGGCGCGACGCTCGCGCTCGCGCTCGGCGGACGTTCCGGAATCCCGGGCGACGCGCCCTTCGCGGGGGAGTTCTCGGTCGAACGGTTGGGCGACGGGCACTTCACCTGCACCGGGCCCATGTTCCGGGGTTTTCGCATGAACCTCGGCGCGATGGCGCTCCTTCGGTCGCGCGCTGCGCCCGGCGTTCGCGTTGCCCTCGCATCGCGCAAATGCCAGGCGGCCGACCAGGAAATGTTCCGCCACCTCGGCGTCGAGCCGCGGCGCGAGCGCATCCTGGCGCTGAAGAGTTCGGTGCATTTCCGCGCCGATTTCGAACCGATCGCGCGGGAAGTGCTGGTCGTCAGGGCGCCCGGACCGGCGCTCGCCGACCCGGCGGAATTCAGGTGGACCAAGCTGCGGAAAGGCGTGCGGCTGCGGCCGCTGGGGCCCGTGCTTGCCTGATCTGGTCGTCATTGCGGGACCCAACGGCGCGGGAAAGTCCACCGCGGCGCCATTGCTGATCGGCGAGCGTCTGGGCATCGTGGAATTCGTCAATGCCGATGTGATCGCTTCTGGATTGGCGGCGTTCGCGCCGGGCCGCGTCGCGGTGGAGGCGGGGCGCATCATGCTGCGGCGGTTGAATGAATTGGCGGCTTCCGGCGCCGATTTTGCCTTCGAAACCACACTCGCCTCGCGTAGTTTCGCGCCGTGGATTGAGATGCTGCGGCGCGAGCGCGGCTACCGCTTTCACCTTGCATTCCTCTGGCTCCCGAGCGCGGAGATGGCGGTTCTGCGCGTGGCCGGACGTGTGCGTCAAGGCGGACATGCCGTTGCGCCCAACGACATTCGGAGGCGCTACGCACGGGGAATCGCCAATTTCTTCGAGCTTTACGCGCCGATTGCCGATTCGTGGGAGATACACCAGAATTCGTCTTCACCACCCGAACTGATTGCCGCAAGGGAAGGCAGTGCCCCGATCCGGTACGGAAACCGAATGCTTTGGGAGATGATCCGGAACCGCATGATGGCGAAAGAAAAGGATCTCGAATACGAGACTGGCGCCGAGCCTCGTCTGATGGGCGTCCCGGTCAGCGAAGTGATGCGAATCTTCGATCGTGCCGGACGCGAGGTACTGGCGCGCCACAAGGCGCTCGGCCATCCGATCGTGATCTGGCGCGATGGCCGGGTGGTCGAGGTGCCGCCGGAGGAAATCGAGGTCGATTGACCCCAGCGTAGCATCGCTGGCTCCGCGTCATCGTGCTGGACGACGGTGTTACGGTGCACAATGCGTTCCCCGACCGGGGGTTCAAACCGTGAAAATCAGGTACTTTCGCGATACGGATACGCTCTACATCGAGTTCCGACCGAACTCGGTCGCGGAAACGCGCGACTTGGACGAGGACACGCAAATCGAAGTCGATGCCAAGGGAAACATCTGCGCGATCACCGTCGAGCACGCCAGCCATCGAGCCGACCTGCCCGAGCTCGACTACGAGCAAGTCGCCGCCTGACTGACTACACCAGGGCCGGCCAATCGCGCTGCGCCGGCCGCATCTGCTCGAGCGCCCGCGCAAGGCGCAGCACGCCGCGATCGTCGAACCGCCGCCCGATGACCTGAATCCCGATCGGCAGCCCGTCCGCGCTGTGAGTCCAGTTGAGCGAAGCCGCGGGCTGCTCCGACATGTTGTACGGCACGGTGAACGCGATATGCGGCAGCGCGTTGTGCGGATCGTCGTTGGGGCTCGGCAGTTCCGCCGCGTAGGGAAGGATCGGCGAAGTCGGCGAGACGACGAAATCGTAGGGCACGGTCGCCCGCGTCGTCGCCTCCCTCAGCGCGACGTAGCAGTGGTACGCCGCCATCACGTCGCGGCCGGTGAAGTTCTTTGCGCGCCAGGTGCACCATTCGGCGACGAACGGCAGCACCTTGGCCTGTTTTTCGGGCGAAAGCTGGACGAAATCCTGGTACGAGCGTGCCTCGAAGAAATGCTCCATGCCTTGAAGCAGCTCCGGCGCGAGGAACGGTTTCATTGCTTCGACCTTCGCTCCGGCCGCGTCCAGCGCATTCGCCGCGCCGCGCGCGGCAGCTGCGACTTCCGCGTGCACCGGCAGTCCGAAGTTCATTTCCGCCAGATAGCCGATGCGCAGCGCCTTGAGATCGATGCGCTCCAGGTCCGCCGCGTAATCCGAGGCGTCGTAGGGCAGGCTCATGAAATCGCGCGCATCGGGCTTCGAAAGTGCGTTCATCAGCATCGCGGAGGCCGCGACGTCGCGCGTCATCGGCCCGGTGACGCGCCCGATGTAGGGCGGATAAACCGGCACGCGACCGAGGCTCGGTTTCAGACCGAAGAGTCCACAGTGCGTCGCCGGCAGCCGGATCGAGCCCCCGATGTCGGTGCCGAGGTGCAGGGGCGCATACCCTGCAGCGCCGGCGGCTCCGGCACCGGAACTCGAGCCCGAAGTGTTGCGGTCGAGCCGCCACGGATTGCGCGTCACGCCGTGAAGGCTCGAAAGCCCGGAGGACAGCATGCCGAAATCCGGCATCGTGGTCTTGCCGAGGATCACGCATCCGGCCTCGCGCAGCCGCGCCGCGGGTGGCGCATCCACGCTTTGCGCCGGCGCGTCGTCGTTGGCACGCGTTCCGATCGGCGACGGGTCGCCGCGCGTGTAGAGGTTTTCCTTGATCGTCACCGCAACGCCGTCGAGCGGCGAAAGCGGCGCCTTGCGCTGCCAGCGCGCTTCGGCCGCGCGCGCTGCTGCGAGCGCACCTTCGCGATCGAGCCGATACATCGCGTTGAGTTTCGCTTCCGCGGCGTCGATTCGCTCCAGGCACGCGCGCGCGAGATCCACCGGGGAAAGCTCTCCTCGCGAAAAACGCGCCGCCAGCTCGGCGGCGGGCAAATCGCAGATCGCGGTCATCGTGAACCGATCATACAATGCGGTCCATGATCCCAAGAATCTGTTTTGCATGGCTCCTCGCCCTCGCCGCCGGAAGCGCGAGCGCGCAGCAGGAAATCCGCTTCTGGCATGCCATGGGCGGCGCGCTCGGCGAGGAATTGAACGCGTTCGTGCAGCGCTTCAACGAATCGCAGCGCGAGTTCCGGGTGGTCACCGAGCACAAGGGCAGCTACGAGGACACGCTGATCGTCGCGCTCGCCGCGCAGCGCGAGGGCACCGGCCCGCACCTCGTCCAGGTCTACGAGGTCGGCACGGCGCTCATGATGGCGCCGCGCCGCGCGGTGCGGCCCGTGTGGCAGGTGCTCTCGGAGGGCGGAGAAGCGATCGACGCGAAAGCGTTCCTCCCCGCCGTCGCAAGTTACTTTTCCGACAATTCCGGAAAACTGCTCGCGCTGCCGTTCAACATCTCGACGCCGATCCTGTTTTACAACCGCGACGCGTTCCGGCGCGCGGGGCTCGACCCGGACAAGCCGCCGCGCACCTGGTACGAGTTTCCCAAGGTGATCGAGGCGCTGAAGGACGCGGGCGTGAGTTGCGGTTACACCACGACCTGGCCTTCGTGGGTGCTGCTGGAGAATACGAGCACCTGGCACAATCAGGACTTCGCCACGCGGGACAACGGGCTCGGCGGCCTCGACGCGAAGCTCGTATTCAACACGCACTTGATGGTGCGCCACGTCGCCATGCTCTCGTCGTGGGCGCGCGCCACGTACTTCACGTATTCGGGCCGGCGCGTCGAAGGCGAGGCGCGCTTCCTGAAGGGCGAGTGCGCGCTGCTCACCGCGGCCTCATCGAGCGCGGCCGAACTGCGCCGTTCGGCCGGGTTCGATTTCGGCGAGGCGCAACTGCCCTATTACGACGACATCAAGGGCGCCCCGCACCATTCGTTGATCGGCGGCGGGGCACTCTGGGTGCTCGCGGGCGCGAAGGCCGCCGAATACCGGGGCGTCGCGAAGTTCCTCGCGTTTCTGGCGAAACCCGAAATGCAGGCCGAATGGCACCAGAAGACGGGGTACGTGCCGGTCACCCGCGCGGCCTACGAACTGACGCGGAATTCGGGCTTCTATGCGAAGCGTCCGGGACAGGAATTCGCGATCCAGCAACTGCTGCTGAATAGCCCGACGCGCGAATCACGCGGCATCCGCCTCGGGGATTTCCAGAAAATCCGCCTCATCATCGACGAGGAACTGGAAAAGGTCTGGGATGGGACGAAGCCCCCGAAGCTCGCACTGGACGATGCCGCCGAGCGCGGCAACGTGCTGCTGCGCCGTTTCGAGGCCGATCACCGCGCCGGCGCCGAGCCGGAAACTCCTGCGCGTACGCTCCGCCGGGCGCACAGGAAATAGGGCCCAAAAAGGCGGCAAAATCGCGCCCCGGTTTGGCTATACTGCGGCCTCGTCCGGCCCCAGGGTCGGCAAACCCATTCAGAGGAGATCCCATGCGTTTCAGACTCATAGCTGCCGCGCTGGCCGGCGCCGGGCTGTTCTCGGCGAACGCCTACGCACAGACCGAAATCCAGTGGTGGCATTCGATGGGCGGCGCACTCGGCGAGGCGCTCAACGGCGTCGCCAACCAGTTCAACGCCAGCCAGAAGGACTACAAGGTGGTCACGTCCTTTAAAGGGACCTATGGCGAGTCAATGACCGCGGCGATCGCGGCGTTTCGCGCCGGCAGCGCGCCGCACCTGGTGCAGGTGTTCGAAGTCGGCACCGCCACCATGATGGCCGCCAAGGGCGCCATCGTGCCGGTGGCCAAGGTGATGGCGGACGCCAAGGAGCCGTTCGATCCCAATGCCTACCTGCCTACGGTGACGGGCTATTACTCCGACCTCAAGGGCAACATGCTGTCGTTCCCATTCAACAGCTCGACGGCGCTGTTCTACATCGACCGCAACAAGTTCAAGGCGGCCGGCCTGCCGCCGGTGCCGCCCAAGACCTGGAAGGAGCTGATCGCTGCGGCCGAGAAGCTCAAGGCCGCGGGGCAGGATTGCGTCTACACCACCGGCTGGCCGTCCTGGGTGCACATCGAGAACTTCAGCGCCTGGCACAACGTCCCGATCGGCACCAAGCAGAACGGCATGGGCGGATTCGACACGCAGTTCACCGTCAACTCGCCGCTGCACGTGCGCCACGTTTCCATGCTGGCCGACATGGCGAAGAAGGGCCTCTTTACCTACGCCGGGCGCGGCAACCAGGCCGACGGCAAGTTCCAGGCCGGCGAGTGCGCGATGGCCACGATCAGCGCCGGTGCGCTGGCGGGCACGATCAAGGCAGGCAAGACCGACTGGGAGCTGAGCTTCCTGCCCTACCACGACGACGTGAAAGGCGCGCCGCAGAACTCGATCATCGGTGGCGCGTCGCTCTGGGTGATGGCCGGCCGCAAGCCCGAGGAATACAAGGGCGTGGCCAAGTTCTTCGCCTTCCTCTCCCGGCCCGAAGTGCAGATGGAATGGCACACCAGCACGGGCTATGTGCCGATCACCAAGGCCGCCTACGAGCTGACGCAGAAATCCGGGTTCTACGCCAAGAACCCAGGGCGCGACCTGCCCGTCAGGCAGCTCACCAACAAGGCACCCACCGAGAACTCCAAGGGCCTGCGCTTCGGCAACTTCGTGCAGGGACGCACGGTGATCGAGGAGGAGCTGGAGAACGTGTTCTCGGGCAAGAAGGAACCCAAGGCGGCGCTGGACGATGCGGTCCGGCGCGGCAACGAGATCCTGCGCCAGTTCGAAGCCGCGAACAAGTAACCCGCAGCAAGCCCGTGGAAAAGCGGGTCGTCTTCCGGTCTGCGTGGCTGCCGTATGCGCTGGTGGCCCCGCAGATCGCGATCACGCTGGTATTCTTCTTCTGGCCGGCGGCGCAGGCGGTGTGGTACTCGCTCCACCTGCAGGACGCCTTCGGCCTCAAGGTCCAGTTCGTCGGCCTGGCGAACTTCGCGACCCTGTTCAAGGACAGCAACTACCTCGCCTCGTTCAAGGTCACCGCGCTGTTCAGCGTGCTGGTGGCGTTCTTCGGCATCGCGATTTCGCTGCTGCTCGCGACCATGGCCGACCGCGTGCTGCGCGGGGCGATGGCCTACAAGACGCTGCTGATCTGGCCCTACGCGGTGGCGCCGGCCGTTGCCGGGGTGCTTTGGGCATTCATATTCGCGCCCTCGATCGGCATCCTCACCTACATCCTCAAGGGCTGGGGTGTCGACTGGAACTGGATCATCAAGGGCGACCAGGCGATGCTGCTGGTCGTCATCGCGGCGGTGTGGAAGCAGATCTCCTACAACTTCCTGTTCTTCCTCGCCGGCCTGCAGTCGATCCCGAAGTCGCTCATCGAGGCGGCCGCGATCGACGGCGCGAGTCCGTTCCGCCGCTTCTGGACCATCGTGTTTCCGCTCCTTTCGCCCACCACCTTCTTCCTGCTGGTGGTGAACATCGTCTACGCCTTCTTCGACACCTTCGGCGTCATCGATGCCACCACCCAGGGCGGGCCGGGGCAGTCGACCAACATCCTGGTCTACAAGGTCTACCACGACGGCGTGAAGGCGGCTGACCTGGGCGGCTCCTCGGCGCAGTCGGTGATCCTGATGTTCATCGTCATCGTGCTGACGGTGGCGCAGTTCCGCTTCATCGAGCGCAAGGTGCAGTACTGAGCGCGCGATGGTAGAGAACCGCCCCTGGCTCACCTTCCTGTCGCACTCGGTGCTGATGCTCGGCGTGCTGGCCGTCGCGTTCCCGCTCTACGTCACCTTCATCGCCTCGACGCACACGCTGGAGGCGATCATGCAGGCGCCGATGCCGCTCGTCCCGGGGGACCAGCTGGTGGAGAACTTCACCCAGGTGCTGACGGCGGGCTCGACCAAGGGCTCCAAGGCGGCCGGGGCCACGATGCTCGTCAACAGCCTGGTGATGGCGCTCGCGATCCCGCTGGGCAAGATCACGATCTCCGTGATCTCCGCCTTCGCCATCGTCTACTTCCGCTTCCCGCTGCGCATGTTCTTCTTCTGGATGATCTTCGTCACCCTGATGCTGCCGGTGGAGGTGCGCATCATTCCGACCTTCAAGGTGATCGCAGATCTGGGCATGCTGAACACCTACGCCGGCCTGACGGTACCGCTGATCGCCTCGGCCACCGCCACGTTCCTCTTCCGCCAGTTCTTCATGACCGTGCCCGACGAACTGGCGGAAGCCGCGCGCGTCGACGGCGCCGGGCCGTTGCGCTTTTTCTGGGACGTGCTGCTGCCGCTGTCGAAGACCACGATGGCGGCGCTGTTCGTGATCCAGTTCATCTACGGTTGGAACCAGTACCTCTGGCCCCTGTTGATCACCACAGATGAATCCATGTACACGACGGTGATCGGCATCAAGCGCATGATCGTCGGCGGCGACGCGGCCAATGAGTGGAACCTGATCATGGCCACCGCGATCCTGGCGATGCTGCCGCCCGCGCTGGTGGTGATGCTGATGCAGAAGTGGTTCGTCAAGGGACTGGTGGAGACCGAGAAATAGCGATGGCCGAAATATCGTTCCGCAACGTCAGGAAGAGCTACGGCGAGCTGGAGGTGGTGCACGGCGTGTCGGCCGAAGTCGCCGACGGCGAATTCGTGGTCATCGTCGGGCCTTCGGGCTGTGGCAAGTCGACGCTGCTGCGCATGGTGGCGGGTCTGGAGACCATCACCGGTGGCGAGATCTCGATCGGCGACCGCGTGGTGAACCTGCTCGAGCCCAAGGACCGCGACATCGCCATGGTGTTCCAGAACTACGCGCTCTACCCGCACATGTCGGTGTACGACAACATGGCCTACGGACTGCGGATCCGGGGGCTCGCCAGGTCCGACATCGACGCGCGCGTGAGGCGCGCGGCGGAAATCCTCGAACTCGGCGGATTTCTCGAACGCAAGCCGCGCGAGCTTTCGGGCGGCCAGCGCCAGCGGGTGGCGATGGGTCGCGCCATCGTGCGCGAGCCGGCGGCGTTCCTCTTCGATGAGCCGTTGTCCAACCTCGACGCGAAGCTTCGCGTTCAGATGCGCGCTGAACTCCAGGCGCTGCACCGGCGGCTGGGGACGACGAGCCTGTTCGTCACGCACGACCAGGTCGAGGCGATGACGCTCGCGCACCGCATGATCGTGATGAACGCCGGCCGCGCCGAGCAGATCGGCTCGCCGCTCGACGTGTATGCCAACCCCGCCACGACCTTCGTTGCGGGTTTCATCGGCTCGCCGCCGATGAATTTGATACCGTCCGAGCGCGGCGGACGACCGGTGCTGCTCGGCGTGCGCCCGGAGCACCTCGAGCCGTGCGCGGAAAGCGAGGCGATGATGACCGTGGACATCGATCTGCTCGAGCCGCTGGGCAGCGATACGCTCGTCTACGGCCACCTCGCAGGCGGGCGCGACGGGACGCGCGTCGCGGTTCGGCTGCACGAGTCGGTCGATGCGCGCACCGGTCACCTGGCGGTCCGCTACGACCCGGCAAAGGCGCATTTCTTCGACCCGCAAGGCGGCCAACGCATCGTGTCGTGACGCCGCGCGCGGAATCGCAAGTCCGCTGGCCGCGCCCGCGCGTCGTCGCGCATCGCGGCGGCGGCCGTCTCGCCCCGGAAAACACCCTCGCCGCGATTCGCCTGGGCGCGCGAATGGGGTTCCGTGGCGTCGAGTTCGACGTCATGCTCGCCGGTTGTGGCACGCCGGTGCTGATCCACGACGAAACCTTGAAGCGCACGTCGAACGGCCGGGGCGAAGTGGCCCGTACACCCTACGCCGAACTCGCGCGGCTCGACGCCGGCGCCTGGTTCAGCCGGAGTTACCGCGGCGAGCCCATACCCGCCTACGAGGACGCCGTGCGCGTTTGCCGGGAACTCGGCCTGTGGGCGAACGTCGAGATCAAGCCTTCGACGGGATACGATCGGCGCACGGGAGAAGCGGTGGCGCTCGCGAGCCGCGCGCGATGGGCCGGCGCGCCGCAGCCACCCGTGTTGTCTTCGTTTTCCACGGTCGCGCTGGCAGCCGCGCGCAGTGTCGCGCCGGAATTGCCGCGCGGCCTGCTGGTCGGGCGAATCCCGCCGCACTGGCACGAATTGATGCGCGATCTGGACTGCGTCGCGCTGCACTGCAACCACCGTGCGCTCAATGCCCGGCTTGCGGCCCGAATCCACGATGCAGGCTATGGGATCCTGACCTGGACCGTGAACGAGCGGCGGACCGCCCGAAAGCTCCTCGGCTGGGGGGTCGACTGCCTCGTGACGGATGCGCTTGGGACGATCGGCCCGTCGTTCCGGTAACAAGTGTTTACACAGTCGCGTGCTCCGGAGGGTCGTTATCGGCGTTCATCGCGCCGTGGGCTATCCGCACAGTCCTTACGGGAGAACTTGACCATGAGATCTGTCAGATTCATAGCCATTACCGCCGCTGCAATGCTTTCGCTGCCGGTGTACGCGCAGACCCAGGGCACGCCGCGAATCGATCAGCGCCAGGCGAACCAGGCACAGCGCATCGAGCAGGGCAAGCAGTCAGGCGCGCTCAACGAGAAGGAGGCGGCACGTCTCGAGAAAGGCCAGGCGCGCGTACAGCGCATGGAAGACAAGGCGGTCGCCGACGGCAAGGTGACTGCGAAGGAGCGGCGGCGGATCGAGCACGCGCAGAACCAGCAAAGCCGCAAGATCTACCGCGAAAAGCACGATAAACAGCGGGCTAAGAAGTAGGGCCGGCGTCTGCGGTTGCGCTGGTCTCGCAGCGAAGGTCACGGTCTGCCGACTTCGCGCTGCGGCGAAGTCGGCAGATCGGGGAAGGGCAAAGACACACGCGGTTCCGTCTTTTGTCTTTCATCCGATCTCCCGACTTGGCCGCACTTGCCAAGTCGGGAGACCCCGGGGCGTCAAGACCGTCACGTTGCCGGCATGAGGTGCGCCTGCCGTCTTATACGCAGCAGGCAAAGGAGTCGATCCGGCGCTTGTTGCGACGCTGGTTTCGGTGCGACGGCCGGCGTCTGCCGACTTCGCACTGCGGCGAAGTCGGCAGATCGGGGAAGGGCGTAGGCAAGGTCGGCTGCGCTTCTCGCTTTTCACCGATCTCCCG
>Ga0156084_159_pt3 | contig 37688 bp, 35 predicted proteins | sample RifCSPlowO2_02_FD_107737 | JGI IMG/M metagenome (GOLD analysis project Ga0156084, IMG submission 107737) | Betaproteobacteria bacterium RIFCSPLOWO2_02_FULL_66_14
TCGCCGTAGATCGCCAGTCCCGAATGCTCCGCCCGGATTCCCGACGCGCGCGCCGCGTCTCCGGCGGTGGCGCCGTGCTCGAGTTCGAGCGTGACGGCTTGGTGCCGATCCGGCCACGCGCAAACGACCTCAACCCGCAGCAGGCCCATCGAGTTGCGTCGCGCGCCGGGTGAACGCGTCCACCATCGTGTTCGCGATCTGCTCGAACAGCGGGTCCAGGGCGCGCGCGAGCAGGCGGTTCGAGAACTCGTAGCCGAGCGAAAACTCGATCCTCGCCGCATGCCGTCCGAGCGGCTTGAATCGCCAGTGCGCGGAAAATCGCCGGAACGGCCCCTCGAGCAGTTTCATGTCGATCGATTCGTTTTCTCGATCGACGTTTTCGGTGGTAAAGGACTGCTTCAGCCCGCGCAGCCCTGCAGTGAGCGTCGCCACCGTGCGATGCGGCGAGCGCTCGCGGACCTTCGCGGCGAGACACCAGGGAAGAAATTCCGGGTACGACTCGATGTCCTGCACCAGTGCGTACAGTTCGGCTGCGGCGCACTCGACGATCGCCGACCGGCTGATGCGCTTCATGGGAGAATTCCGCCCCTGCCATGGCCATCGTCCAGAACCGCAAGGCGTTCCACGACTACTTCATCGAAGAGCGCTTCGAGGCCGGGCTCGTGCTCGAAGGCTGGGAGGTCAAGGCGATCCGCGCCGGGCGCGCGCAGATCGGCGATGCCTACGTGATCGCCAAGGACAACGCGCTCTGGCTGATCGGCGCGCACGTCAGTCCGCTCACCACGGCCTCGACGCACGTCAACCCCGACCCGACGCGCAGCCGCAAGCTGCTGTTGCATGGCGATCAGATCCGCCGCCTGCTCGGCCAGGTGAAGCAGCGCGGCTACGCATTGATCGCGCTCGACCTGCACTACACCAAGGGGCGCATCAAGGCCGACATCGGACTGGCGCGCGGCAAGCTCAAGCACGACAAGCGCGAAGCCGAACGCGATCGCGAGTGGCAGCGGGAAAAACAGCGCACGCTGCGCAGTCGCTGAGCGGCGCCGCCTGCGGTTTTTTCCCCGAACGTCTTCGCACGAAACTCTCCGCCTTTCGTCGACGATCGTATTTTATCCGCGCGACGCAGCGCTGCCGGAAGCGCCGAGCTGCCTCGCGCGCTCGTAGAAGCAGATCGCCGCTGCCGCGGCGACGTTGAGCGACTCGCCGCTTCCGGGCATCGGGATCGTGACCCCTTGCGTTGCCGCAGCCGCGAGCGCCGGGCTCACGCCCTGCCCTTCGCCGCCGAATATCCAGCCGACGCGGCCTCGCAGGTCTGCCTGCTCCAGCGGCAGCCCATCGCGCGCGACGGTACAGATGAGCGTGCCGCCGAAACGCGCGACCGCCTGGATCAGGTCCGCACTGCTGGCGATGCGAAGCGCGAATTGCGCCCCCATGCCGGCCCGCAGCGCCCTGGGCGACCACGCGTCGGCGCAGCCCGCCCCCAGCACCACGTCGGTCACGGCGAAAGCTGCCGCGCTGCGCAGAATCGCCCCCACGTTACCCGAGTCCTGCACGCCGTCGAGGAACACGCAGGCCGTGGAATCCCGCGGATCGAAGCTGCGCTCCGGCAGATCGATTTCGGCGGCGACGCCGACCGGGGTTTCGGTGTCGACGATCGCCGCGAACAGCGAATCGGACAGCACGATCGGCGGGCGCCCGTGGCGCGCGGCGAGCGCTGCGATTTCGCGTTTCGACTGCCCGCTTTCGCTGACGATCAGCGTCTGCAACCTGCCTCCGCCGTCGAGGCAAGCCGCGACCAGGTGCAGGCCTTCGATCATCGCGCGCCGCTCGATGCGGCGTGCGCGCCGCGATTCGCCGAGCTTGCGCCAGCGCCGCACGCGAGGGTTCTGACGCGACCCGATGATGCTCATGCGGAATCGAGCGCGCAGGTGCGAAAGCCGGCGAACACGTCGGCGCGATCCGGGAGGAAGAAATTGCGGTAGGTCGAATAGGCGATCCGCGGAGAAGTCGCGAAGGCGCCGCCCCTGAGAACTTTGTGCGTCCCGAACCACGGCTCGGAGTATTCGCGGTAAGGGTCGGGTGAAAACCCGGGATAGGGACCGAAGGGGCTTGCAGTCCATTCCCAGACGTTGCCGATCAGCTGCCGCACTCCCATGGCACTGTCGCCCTCCGGATACGCGTGCACGCTTGCCGGACAAGCGTGCTGCAGATTGGCGCGGCGTGGCGTCCACGGTTCGTCACCCCAGGGATGGCGGCGCCTGCGTCCGGCGATCGGGTCCCAGCTCGCGGCAAATTCCCATTCCGCCTCGGTCGGAAGGCGGCGAGTGGCATAACGGCAATAGGCCCGGGCCTCGAACCAGTTCACGTGGGTTACCGGTTCGTCCGGCGGGAGATCGATCCAGCGATCGAATCGGCGCAGCTGCCACGCGCCGTGCCGCCGGTTCCAGTAAAGCGGTTGCCGCCGATCCGCCGACGCGAGCCAACGCCACCCCGATTCACACCAGAGTTCGCGCCGTCGGTAGCCATCTGCTTGCACGAACGCGGCGAATTCCGCGTTGCTCACCGCGACTCGCGACAGGCGGAACGGCCGAACCCGCACCGGGTGCGCCCATTTCTCGTTGTCGAAGGCAAACACCGCCGATGGCGCTTCGCCCAGTTCCAGCGGACCGCCCGCGATCTCGGCGTCGCCCGCCCGGAGATCGCCGATCGGATGCTCGGGAACCTCCAGCGCGGGCGCCTCGTAGCCAAGCGTCTGGCGCGTGTAGTGAAAGGCCTCGGCGTGCATGTCCTCGTGCCGGACCGCGAGCCGCGCGAAGTACGCGTCGTCGCTGCTGCAGCGGGCGGCGAGCCGATCCTCGGTGCGCCTACGGACTTCCTCGCAATAGCGCAGGGTGGCGTCGAACTCCGGCAGCGGCAGCGTCCAGCGCGTCGCGTGCGGCACGGTGGCCGAGTTGTAGAGCCGGTCGGCCTCGGGCACAATCGATTCGCCTCTCGCGGCGGAGAACCGGTCTTCGTCGAGACGGCGCAGGCACCAGTACTCCTGAAACCAACCCACGTGACCCACTTCCCAGCGCGGCGGATTGACGATCGCGAGGCGAGGACCGAACTCGCGCGCGCCTCCGAGATCGCGTACGAGAATCAGCATTCGCTCGCGCGCCTCGCGCAATTCGGTGGCCAGGGCGGCGCTCGTCATGGTGATGATCCAGTCTAATCGTTTGCACCGGCCGTGAAAATCGCGCTCGTCACGCCGGCGCGCGCCGGCGCCCGAAGCGGCAACCGCCACACGGCGCTTCGCTGGGCCGCGTTTCTGCGCGCTGCAGGGCATCGTGTCACGGTCGCGCAGGGGTGGCGAGCCGATGCGCCGACGGACATGATGCTCGCGCTGCACGCGCGCAGGAGCCACGCATCGATTCGCGCCTTTCATTCGGCGCACCCGTCGCGGCCCTTGGTTCTGGCGCTCACCGGAACCGACATCTACCGCGACGTCCGCAGCTCGCCGGAAGCACGCGCTTCGCTCGAAATGGCGAGCCGCTTCATCGTCCTGCAGCCGGAGGCGCTGCGTGAGCTGCCGCAGCGGCTTCGCGCCAGGGCCGGCGTCGTCGTCCAGTCGAGCGCGACGCGCCTGCGGCATGCGCCCGTGCGTCGCGGTTTTCGCGTCTGCGTGATCGGGCATTTGCGCGAGGAGAAAGATCCCCTGCGCGCGTTCGCGGCGCTGCCCTATTTGCCGCAGCACCTGGGGATCGAGCTGCTCCAACTCGGCGAGGCGCTCGATCCCGGTCTGGCACGGACCGCGCGATCGGCCACGCGAGCCGAACCCCGCTATCGCTGGCTCGGCGGACTGCAGCACGCGCGCGCCCTGCGCTGGCTCGCCTCGAGCCACGCGATGGTGATCAGCTCGACCATGGAAGGCGGCGCCAACGTCGTTTCGGAGGCGATCCGGATCGGCGTTCCGGTGATCGCGTCCAGGATCCCCGGAAACGTCGGTCTGCTGGGCGCGGACTATCCGGCGTATTACCGCACCGGGAACGAGCGCGCGCTGGCGTCTCTGATCCGACGCGCGGCGACGGACCGCCGCTTCTATGGCGGGCTGAAGGCGCGGATTGCGCACCTTCGATCGATGGTTGCACCCGAATCCGAGGCGCGGATGCTGCTCAGGGCGCTATTTCGCGGCGATCGCGGCAGCGTTTGAACGTTTCAGGTCGCGGCAAGGCGCGCCCTGCGGAATCCGATCCATTCGTTCGCAAGCAAGGCCCCCAATACCATGGCGGCGCCCGCGAGCGCCAGCTCGGTCGGCGTCTCGCCTACCCCGAGCCACACCCAGAGCGGCGCGAGGATGGTCTCGATGAGCGCCAGCAGCCCGATCTCGCTTGCAGGCAGGTAGCGCGTTGCGCGTGTCATCAGCACGCATCCGAGTCCGAGCTGGACGGATCCCATCGCGGCGAGAAGCGACACGTCGCGCACGCCCGCTTCGAGCGGAAACGCAAACGCTGCCGCCACCGCCACTGAAATCAGTCCCGCGACCATCACTGCGGGGATCATGTCGACCGTGGCGTGCATCCGGCGCAGGACCACGAGATTCAGTGCGAATGCGACCGGCACGCCGAGGGCGAGCAGGTTGCCGAGGCTGCGGCCGGCGTCCAGGCCGTCCGCGAACATGAGCACGATTCCGCAAAGCGCGGCCGCGATCGCGAGCCAGGTGCGCCGCGGGACGCGCTCGCGCAGGAAGATCCAGGCGAACAGCGCGGCGAAGAACGGCCCGGTGCTCATCAGCACGAACGTGTTCGCGGCCGTATTGCGCATCAGCGAATGAATGAAGAAGAAGAACGTCGCCGCGAGCAGCGCCCCGGCGAGGATTCCGGCGCCGCCGACCGCCCTGACCCGCGACCACGCCGCGCCGCGGTACATCACCCACAGGGCGGCGGAGACGAACACGACCATGAACGCAGAGCGCCAGAAGACGATCTCCCAGCCGTCCGTGATGGCGACGCTGCGAACGAAGATTCCGCCCGTACTCCAGCAGAGCGCGGCGGCGACCATCAGCAGAATGCCCTTGCGGCGTGCGGCCGCGGATTGAACGAGCGGTTCCATGGCGGAATTGTAACGAGCGGTTTGCCGCGAACCCCGGCGGCGCTGCCTATCCGCGCCCGGCCTCGAGCGTTCGGCGTACCGGCGCAAAGGACCTGCGGTGGACCTCGCAGGCGCCGAATTGCCCGAGCAGGCGGACATGCTCGCGTGTCGGATAACCCTTGTGGCGATCAAACCCGTAGCGCGGGAAGCGGGCGTGCAGGCGAAGCATTTCCGCGTCGCGCGCGGTCTTCGCGAGGATCGAGGCGGCCGAGATCGCCGGGTGCAGCCGGTCGCCGTCGACGATCGCGCGGACCCGGCCCTCGATCGGCGGACGGTGGCGGCCGTCGACCAGCACTTCGTCCGGCCGCAAGGCAAGGCCTTCCACCGCGCGGCGCATCGCAAGCAGGCTTGCCTGCAGGATATTGAGACGATCGATCTCCTCCACGGTAGCGAAGGCGATCTGCCAGTCGAGGGCGCGGCCGCGGATTTCCTCCGCCAGGCGCGCGCGCAGCGCCGCGCTCAGCAGCTTGGAATCGGCGAGCCCGATGATCGGCTGCGCGGCATCGAGAATCACGGCGGCGGCGAAGACCGGCCCCGCGATCGGGCCGCGCCCGGCCTCGTCGACGCCGCAGATCGCGGCGCGCGATTCAGGCGCGTTCACCGTCGAGCACCCGCAGTACCGCATCGGCGGCCTTGCGGGCCGTGTCCTGGCGCAGCGTGCGATGAATTTCATGGAATCGTTCGATCTGCCGGCGCTGCGCCTCCCCGTCTTCGAGAAGGCTCTTCACCGCCGCGGCGAGCGCCCCGGGGGTCGCCTCGCCCTGGACGAATTCCGGAATGAATTTCTCGCCCGCGAGGATGTTCGGCAACCCGATCTGCTTCAGGTAAATCATGCGACGCATCATCGCCCAGGTCACGGGCGACTGGCGATACGCGATCACCATCGGCGTTTTGACGAGCGCCGCTTCGAGCGTCGCGGTGCCGCTTGCCACCAGCGCGACATCGGCCGCCGCGAGCGCTTCCTGCGAATGCCCGAACATCAGGGTCACCGCAAGCTCCCCGTCGCCGTGGCGGTGCAGCGCCTCTTCGAGCTGGGCGCGGGTCTCGCGCGTCGCGGTCGGGCAGACGAACGCAATTCCGGGCAGTTCCTGCTGCAGCAGACGCGCCGCGCGGACGAAGAGCTCACCCATGTAATGCAGCTCGGAGCGGCGGCTGCCGGGAAGCAACGCGATCACGGGTCCCGATGCGGGCAGCCGAAGTTGCGCGCGCGCCTGCGCCCGGTCGCTTTCGAGCGGAATCACGTCGGCGAGCGGATGGCCGACGTAGGTCACGGGCACGCCGAGCTTCGCGTACAGTTCGGGTTCGAACGGGAACAGAGCGAGCAAATGCGTCACTGCGCGCGCGACGCGCCTGGCGCGCCAGGCGCGCCAGGCCCAGATCGACGGGCTGACGTAATGCACCGTGGGAATCCCGGATGCCTTGAGTCGGAGTTCGAGATCGAGATTGAAATCCGAGGAGTCGATGCCGATGAACAGCGCGGGCCGCTCGTCGATCAGCTGCTGCGCAAGGGCCCTGCGCATCGCCGTGATCGCCCGGTACTGCCCGATCACTTCGGCGTAACCACGCACCGCGAGGCGATCGATCGAGTACAGGCTCCGCAGCCCCCGCTCGATCATCTTCGGGCCGCCGATTCCGGAAAACCGGATTCCGGGGCGTCGCGCGGCAAGCGCAGCCATCAGGTGAGCGCCGAGCAGGTCGCCCGAGGCCTCTCCGGCCACGATCGCTATGTGGGGCGCCGCCTCCGTCACTACCGGATGATGCCGCGCGCCGACTTCTCGATGAACTCGGCGATTGCGCGCACTTCCGGATGCTCCGCTCCCAGGGCGGACAGTTCGCGCAGGGTATCCTGCTGCGAGTGTCCGGAGCGATAGACCGTCCGGTAGGCGCGTTTCAGCGCCGCGATGGTCGCGGCCGGGAACCCGCGCCTGCGCAGACCCTCGCCGTTGATTCCGAAGGGCTTGGCCATATGGCCCGCCGCCTTCACGTACGGCGGCAGGTCGCGGTCGAGATAGGTGCTCATCCCGGTGAAGCAGTGCGCGCCGAGGTGCACGAACTGGTGCACCAGCGTGCCGCCGCCGAGAATCGCCCAGTCGCCGACCACCACGTGTCCCGCGAGCTGCGCCAGGTTGGCAAATACGGTGTGGCTTCCGACCTGGCAATCGTGCGCCAAGTGCACGTAGGCCATGATCCAGTTGTCGCTGCCCAGGCGGGTGACGCCGGCGTCCGCCGCGGTGCCTCGGTTGATCGTCACGAATTCCCGGATCGTGTTGTCGTCGCCGATTTCCACGCCGGTGTCCTCGCCACCGTACTTCTTGTCCTGCGGCTCGCCGCCGATCGAACTGAACGGATGGATGCGGTTGTTGCGGCCGATCCGGGTGCGCCCTTCGAGGACCACGTGCGCACCGACCCACGTGCCCTCCCCGATCACGACGTGCTCGCCAACCACCGAATACGCGCCCACCGAGACCTTCGCCCCGAGCTGCGCTCGCGGATGGATCCGCGCCGTCGCGTCGATCATGCCTCTTTGGCGCCCACGGAGCGCATGGTGCAAAGGATCACGGCCTCGGTGACCACGTTGCCATCAACCCGCGCAGTGCAGCTGAACTTCCACAGGCCGCGTTTTCTCGCCATGACCACCGCCTCGACGATCAGCTGGTCGCCCGGGATGACCGGACGCTTGAAGCGGGCCTTGTCCACGCCCGCGTAGTAGTAAACCGAGTTCGCGTCGACCTCGTCACCGAGCGTGCGAAACGCGAGCACGCAGGCCGCCTGCGCCATCGATTCGAGGATCAGTACGCCGGGCATGATCGGGCGCCGGGGAAAGTGGCCCGGGAAATACGGCTCGTTCGCCGACACGTTCTTCAGCGCCACGATGCGTTTGCCCGGCTCGCACTCCAGCACCCGGTCGACCAGCAGCAGCGGGTAGCGCTGCGGGAGCCTGTCCAGCACCTGGTAGATGTCCATGTCAGCCACGCTTCGGATCCTCCACCTGCATCAGTTGGCGCTCGAGCTTGCGAACGCGCTCGGCGAGTTCGGCGAGATGACGCGCCAACGCCGCATTGCGGGTCCAGGATTCGTGATCGTCGAACGGGTACATCCCGGTGTAGCGGCCGGGCCGCCGGATCGGCCGCGACACGACGGTGTCCGCAGACACGTGCGCGTCGTCGCAGACCGAAAGGTGTCCCAGCACGATCGATCCCGCGCCGATGGTGCAGCGGCGCCCGATTCGAACGCTGCCCGCGAGCCCGGCGCATCCGGCCATCGCCGTGTTGGCGCCGACGCGGCAGTTGTGACCGATCTGGATCTGGTTGTCGAGCTTGACACCGTCCTCGATGACGGTGTCCTCGATGGTTCCGCGATCGATGGTGGTGTTGGCGCCGACTTCCACGTCATCACCGATCACGACCGAACCGACCTGGGGAATTTTCAGCCAACGCTCGCCGTCGCGAGCGAAACCGAAACCGTCGGCCCCGATGACGGCGCCGGAATGAATGATGGCGCGCTCGCCGATGCGGCATCCGGAATACACCACGACGGACGGATACAGCCGGCAGTGCGACCCGATCGAGACCCCGCTTCCGATGAAACACCCGGCGCCGATCCAGCAGCCGGCACCGATCGCTGCGCCGTCCTCGACCGTGACGCCGGCCTCGATTCGCGCGCTCGCATCCACCCGCGCTCCCGGAGAGACGCTCGCGCCGGGGGCAATTCCGGGCTGCGCGACGGGCGACGGGTTGAGAAGCTGCGCAACCCGCGCAAAGCACAGGTACGGGTCGTCGCTCACGATTCGGGGAAGGTTCGTCTGGGCTTCGAATTCCGCACCGACGATCACTGCCGAAGCGCGCGTGCCCGCGAGCTGTCCTCGGTAGCGGGAGTTGGCGAGAAACGCGATCTCGCCCTCGCCGGCGCGCTCCAGCGTGCCGACCTGGCGGATCAGGACTCGCGCGTCGCCGACGAGCCGACCACCGAAACGCGCGGCGATCTCGTCGAGCGTGAGGCCCATGTCATTTTGCGGGCGGCTTGCCTTCCAGGGTCTTGATCACCTTGTCGGTGATGTCGATGCGCGGGTTGGCGTACACCGCGTCCTGGAAAATGATGTCGTACTTCTCCTGCTCGGCGAGCGCGCGGATGGCGCGATTCGCCTGTTCGAGCACCTGGGCCAGCTCCTCGTTGCGGCGCTGGTTGAGGTCCTCCTGGAATTCGCGGCGCTTGCGCTGGAAATCCCGGTCCATGTCGCCGATCTCGCGCTCCCTGGTGCGGCGCTGGGTTTCGCTCCACGTGACCGAGTTCTTCTCCAGTTCCTCCTGCATCCGCTTGAGCTGGTCGGCCATGCGCGACAGTTCCTGGTCGCGCTTGGTGAACTCGGCCTCGAGCTTCTTCTGCGCGCGCTGGGCAGGCACCGAATCGCGCATGATGCGCTCGGTGTTGACGAAGCCGAACTTGCTCTGCGCGAACGCCGGCGCAGCCGCCAGCGCGAGCGCGAGCGAGGCGGCGACGGCAATCAGCGAGGGGGCGCTGCGAAATCTGGTCATCAAAGTCAGAATCCCGTGCCAAAAGTGAATTGTATACGCTGCACCCGGTCGATTCCGGCCTTGTCGTTCAGCGGCTGGGCCAGGGACAGCTTCAACGGACCGAATGGAGAGTTCCAGGACAGCGCCACTCCGGTCGAGAACCGGAGTTCGCCCGGATCGATCTTCTGGTTCGCCGCATAGACCTGGCCGGCGTCGACGAAGACCGCCAGGCGCAAGGACTTGTCGGTTCCCGCGCCGGGCAGCGGAAACAGCAGTTCCGCGTTGCCGACGACCTTGCGCGTGCCGCCGAGCGAAGCGCCGGTGGTGTCCTGCGGTCCGAGCGACAGCGCGGTGTAACCGCGCACCGATCGGGGGCCGCCGGCGTAGTAGTTCTTGAAGAACGGGACCGGATCGCTGCCGATTCGCCGCGCAAATCCCAGGTCGGCGTTCAGCGCGAGCGTCAGGTTGCGAGTCAGCGGGTGGTACCACTGGTGAACCAGGCCGACGCGGTAGTAATTCAGGTTGCCCCCGGTGAGCTCGGTCGTGAGCGCGCTGAGCGAGCCTCGCGTCGTGAGGATCGCGCTGTCGCGCAGATCCCGCGTGATGCCGACCGTGCCTGTTGCGTAGTTGTACCTGGAGCCGAAGAGATTGGCGAAATTGAGGTACGAAAGCGGACTGGAATTGAACAGGTCCAGGCTGACGTGTTCGGCGCTGAGGCCGAAGGTCATGTACAGCTGCTCCGCGAGCGGATAGCCGAAACGGACCCCTCCGCCGACCGAATTCGTCACGTACGCACCGGTCGACAGACTCGACGCGTCCGTCCTACGCTTGTGAACCTCGAACCCCTGGCTGATGCCGTCCACCGTGTAATACGGGTTCAGGTAATTCAGGGCGTAAACCTGGTTGACCTTGCCGCTGTTGACCTGGGCAGAAATGAATTTTCCGCTGCCGAACACGTTGGCCTGCGAGACCGATCCGGAGACGATCAATTTGTCGACGCTCGAGAATCCGGCACCCAGCAAGAGCGCTCCCGTCGGTTTCTCCTCGACCGTGAAATTGACGTCCACCTGGTCGGTCGTTCCCGCAACCGGGGCGCTCTCTACGTTGACCTCCTTGAAATACTGCGTGCGGTCGATACGCTGCTTGGAGGCCTGGATCCGGGACGCGTCATAGTACGCGCCCTCGAGCTGGCGCATTTCGCGCCGGACGACCTCGTCGCGCGTGCGCGAGTTGCCGGCCACGTTGATCCGGCGCACGTACACGCGCCGGCCCGGATCGATCAGGACCGCGAACGAAACCGTGCGTTTGACGCGATCGAGTTCGGGCGCCGGGTTGGCATTGGCGAAGGCGTAGCCTTCGTTGCCCAGCCGGTCGGTGATCGCCTTCACCGACTCGGTCATGCGCTCGCGCGAGTAGACATCGCCCGGTTTGAGGTTGATCAGCTTTTCCAGCTCTTCCTTCGGCACCAGCATCTGGCCCGCGAGCTGGATCTCCCCGACGGTATAGCGCTCGCCCTCGGTGACGCTGATCGTGATGTAGATGTCGCGCTTGTCCGGGGTGATCGAGACCTGCGTCGAATCGATGTTGAAGTCGAGGTAGCCGCGGTTCAGGTAGTGCGAGCGCAGGGTTTCGAGATCGGCCGACAGCTTCTGTTTCGAGTACTGGTCGTTCTTGGTGTACCAGCTGATCCAGTTCGGCGGCCGCAGCACGAACAGGTCCAGCAGATCCTTTTCCCCGAATGCCTGTGCGCCCACGATGTTGATCGAACGGATCTTGGAGACCTCGCCCTCTTTCACGGCAAAATTGATGCCGACGCGGTTGCGTTCGAGCGGCGTCACGGTCGTCTGCACCTCGGCCGCGTACAGGCCGCGCGACAGGTACTGGCGCTTCAACTCCTGCTCCGCGCCGTCGAGCGCGCTGCGGTCGAAGATCCGTCCGTCGGCCAGGCCCATTTCGCGCATCACCTTGCGCAAGGTGTCGGCGTCGAACTCCTTGACGCCCGAGAAGTCGACCCGCGCGATCGCCGGCCGCTCGTCCACCAGCACGACCAGCACGTCGTTCTCGACCTCGAGACGGACATCGCGGAAGAAACCCGTGGCGAACAGCGCGCGGATCGCCTGCTGCGCCTTTTCCTCGGTCATGGTCTCGCCCACCTTGACCGGGAGGTAGCTGAACACCGTTCCAGGCTCGGTCCTCTGAACCCCCTCGACCCGGATGTCGCGGACGACGAACGGCTGGAAGCCTTGCGCCAATGCGGCGCCCGCGGCGATCATGCCGAACGAGAGCCAGAGCAGCTTGCGGATCAGGCGCATGGGTCAGCCGGACAACAGGCGGTTGAGATCGTTGTAGAAAGCAAACGCCATCATGAACAGTAACAGCGCGAGGCCGACGCGCTGTCCGATCTCCATCGCCTTCTCGGACACTGGGCTGCCCCTGATGATTTCGACCGCATAATACATCAAGTGTCCGCCGTCGAGCAGCGGCACGGGCAGCAGGTTGAGCACGCCGAGGCTGACGCTGATGAGCGCAAGGAACGTGGCGTAGGAGATCCAACCCAGTTGCGCCGACTGCCCGGCGTAGTCGGCGATCGTCACCGGGCCGGAGAGATTCTTCCAGGACAGCTGACCGACCAGCATTCGACCGAGCATCTTCAGGCTGAACCAGGCAATGTCCGCGGTCTTTTCGGTCGCCTTCACGATCGCCGCCAGCGGCCCGTAGTGCACGCGCACCAGAATCTTCTCGGCATGCTCGGGCGGAACCAGCGGCGCGGCGCCGATGCGGCCCACGCGCTCGCTTCCCGCACCCACCGCGTCCGGAACGACCTCCAAGGATAGGGTCTGCTCGGCGCGTCGCAACTGCAGGCGAAGCGTCTTTCCCGGATGCTCGCGCACCGCCGCGACCAGGTCGTCCCATCGAGACACTGCGCGTCCGCCGGCGACCGTGATTCGATCGCCCTGCTGCAGCCCGGCACGCTCTGCCGCGCCGCCCGAAACCACCCTGCCGATCACGGGATCGAGCGTCGGGCGATGCAGCCGCAGGCCAATGCGCTCGAGCAGATCGCCTTCGACTTCGTCTGCCGGAAAGCTCGTCAGGTCGAGGCTCAACTTGGCGATGTCGCCACGCACGTCGGACACCTCGATCTGCATCGATTCCCGCTGCAATGCGCCCTGCACCAGCCGCCAGCGCAACTCCTGCCAGGTCGCGATCGCATGGTCGTCGATGACGCGGACCGTGTCACCGGCGCGAAAGCCCGCAGCGCGCGCGATGCTCCCCGCCGGAGGGTCGGCGACGATCGGCCGCGCTTCCGGCAGGCCCTGGACGAAAAGCACCGCGTACACTGCGATCGCGAACAGGAAATTGAACAGCGGCCCCGCGGCGACGATCGCGCTGCGCCGCCAGACGCTCTGCCGGTTGAACGCACGCGACAGCTCGTGCGCCGCGACCGGCGCCTCGCGTTCATCCAGCATCTTGACGTAGCCGCCGATCGGCACTGCACCGATCACCCATTCGGTGGCGTCGCGACCGATGCGCCAGGTCCACAGCGGCCGCCCGAAGCCGACGGAAAAACGCAGCACCCGGACATTGCACAGACGCGCCACCAGGTAGTGCCCGAACTCGTGCACCACGATCAGCAGAGCAAGCGCGACGAGAAACGCGAGGAGGGTTTGCAAAAGACTCATGCCGCCTGGCTGCGGAACCTTTCCGCGAGGGTCGAGGCGGCCCGACGCGCGCCGGCGTCGGCCTCGAGAATCGCTTCCAGCGAACCGCTCGAACCGGACGCGGCGATCTCCATCGACCCGGCGATGACGCGCGCAATCTCGGTGAAGCGCAGCGATCCGGCGAGAAAGGCGCGCACCGCGATCTCGTTGGCCGCGTTGAGCACCGCAGGCGCCGCCCCGCCCTTGCGCAAGGCTTCATAGGCAAGTTGCAGGCAGGGAAACCGCTGCAGATCCGGGCGCTCGAACGCGAGCTGGCCGATCGCGCCGAGATCGAGCGAGCGAACGCCCGACTCGATGCGTTCGGGAAACCCGAGCGCATGCGCGATCGGGACGCGCATGTCCGGATTGGACAACTGCGCCAGGACCGAACCGTCGACATACTCCACCAGCGAATGCACGATGCTCTGCGGATGCACCAGCACCTCGATGCGCTCCGCGTCGAGATCGAACAGCCAGCGCGCCTCGATCACTTCGAGGCCCTTATTCATCATGGTGGCCGAATCGACGGAGATCTTTCGCCCCATGACCCAGTTCGGGTGCGCGCAGGCTTCGTCCGGAGTCACGCTTTCCAGCCGCGCAAGCGGCGCAGCGCGGAACGGTCCGCCCGAGGCCGTGAGCACGACGCGCCGCACCGAGGCGCGGGCCGGATCTGCGCCCGCGGCTTGCGGCAGGCACTGGAAAACCGCGTTGTGCTCGCTGTCGATCGGCAACAGCGTGGCGCCCGACGCCCGCACCGCCTGCATGAAAGGCTCGCCCGCCATGACGAGCGCCTCCTTGTTCGCAAGCAGGATTCGCTTGCCGGCGCGGGCCGCCGCGAGTGCCGAACCGAGCCCCGCAGCGCCGACGATCGCGGCCATCACCACATCGCAGTCGGGGTGGGCTGCGACTTCCCCGAGCGCCTTCGCGCCGAACAGCAGTTCGCCTGCGGAGGCGTCGGCGAAGTCCTTGCGCAGGGAGCGGTCCTCGGAGACGCCCGAAAGCACGGCGTAGCGCGGACGGTGGCGGCGGCAAAGCTCGAGCAGCGCTCCGGCCGAGGTGTGTGCGCACATCGCGAAAACGCGGTAGCGATCCGGATGGCGGGACACCACGTCCAGGGTGCTGGCGCCGATCGATCCGGTTGCGCCAAGGAGCGTCAAACGGCGGGTCCGCGCCGGCACGGTCAGGCTCACGCAACCCCCGACCAGGCAATGAGGAACGCGCCGGCCGGAAGCACCGCGGTCGCGCTATCGATGCGGTCGAGCACTCCGCCATGCCCCGGCAGGAGCGCGCCGCTGTCTTTCACGCCGGCTCGGCGTTTGACCGCAGACTCGAACAGATCGCCCAGCACGCTCAACGCACATAGCATCGTGACCCCACCGAGATACGCAATCCAGGCCGCTCCGGCGACGTGCCGGCCCACCTCGGGCATGGCCCTGGAGAGGATGATAGCGTAGGCGAGCGCGCCCAGCGCCCCGCCGGCGACGCCTTCCCAGGTCTTGCCCGGGCTCACCGTCGGCGCGAGTCTCCGGCGCCCGAATGCCCGCCCGGCGAGGTATGCAGCGGTATCGGCGATCCACACCAGACCGAGCAGCGCGAGCAAGAGCCCGGGCGGGAGCGTGGCCGCGGCGAGGCCTGCTGGAACGAGCACGATGAATCCCGCGGCGGCAATCCGGCCGCGCCAGTTCGCGGCAATGCCCCGGGCCAGAGATACGGGCACGGCCAGCAGCCAGAACAGCAGCGCAATCGCCCAAATCGGCGTTGCAGTCTGCAGTTCTCGAAACACGGCCATCGCCACCACCAGCGTCAACGCGCACGCGCCTGCGTACGCCAGGGCGATTGCGCCCCGCCATCCGGAGAGCCGCGCCCACTCGTGCGCCCCCAGCGCCACGATGACCGTGACCAGGGCCGCGAAGTGCAGCGGATCGAGAAGGAAAACCGCGGCGAAGAACGCCGCCAGCAGGACTGCGGCGGTCAGTGCCCGAAGCGCGAACAAGCCGTCAGCCGCCCGCTGCGCGCGCGGGCGGTCGCGCCGCGGCGCGCGTCTCCTCCCCGAGCTGCTCGCTGGTGCGGCCGAAACGCCGCTCCCTCGCGCGATACCAGGCAAAGGCGGTTTCGAGCGCGGCTTCGTCGAAGTCCGGCCAGAGCAGATCGGTGAAATACAGCTCGGTGTACGCGAGCTGCCATAGCAGGAAGTTGCTCACGCGGCTCTCGCCGCCGGTTCGGACGAACAAGTCCGGTTCCGGCGCGTACGCCATCGACAGGTAAGGCGCGAGCCGACTCTCGGTGATCTCGTCGCGCTCCGCGACGTCCGGGTGCTCGCGACACAGTCGCGCGAACGCCTGGAGGATGTCCCACCGGCCGCCGTAGTTCGCCGCGATCGTCAGCGTCAGCCCCGTGTTGTTCTCGGTCAGACGCTCGCCCGATTCGACCAGCGACTGGATCTTCGGGTCGAAGCGCGAAGTGTCGCCGACGACGCGCAGGCGCACGCCGTTGCGATGCAGCTTGCGCACTTCGCTGGTCAGCGCCGCGATGAACAACTGCATCAGCAGCGCGACTTCATCCGCCGGCCGGCGCCAATTCTCGGTGCTGAAGGCAAACAGCGTCAGATACCGTACGCCGCGTTCGCTGCAGGCGCGCACCATGCGACGGACCGACTCGACGCCGCGCTGGTGCCCGGCGAAACGGGGCAGGCCCCGCTGCCGCGCCCAGCGGCCGTTGCCGTCCATGATGATCGCCAGATGGCTCGGAACGCTGCCGGGCACCGGCACGGTCCGGGTGCTGCTCGGATGGGTCATGGCGTCAGCATCATACGGCCATCAGCTCGGCTTCCTTCTGCTGCAGCAGCTTGTCGATGTCCGTGACGTGCTGATCGGTCAGTTTCTGCACCTCGTCCTGCGCCCTGCGCTCGTCGTTTTCCGACACTTCCTTTTTCTTCAGGGCGTCTTTCAGGTGCTGGTTCGCGTCGCGGCGAAGGTTGCGGATCGCCACGCGAGCGTTCTCGGCTTCATGGCGCACGACCTTGATCAATTCCTTGCGCCGCTCCTCGGTGAGCGGCGGCATCGGCACCCGGATCAGCTCGCCCTGCGCGGCGGGGTTCAGTCCGAGATCGGAGCTCCGGATCGCCTTTTCGATGGCGGGCGCCATCTTCTTCTCGAACGGCGTCACCGAAATGGTGCGCGCATCCAGAAGCGTGATTCTGGCGATCTGGCTGATCGGCGTCGGCGTGCCGTAGTAATCGGCCACGACATGATCCAGCAGTCCGGTATGCGCGCGCCCGGTGCGCACCTTGGCGAGGTCCGACTTGAAGGCCTCGATCGTCTTGTTCATCTTCTGGTCGGTGGTTTTCCTGAGTTCGACGACGTTCATCGCTGCCGCTCCTCTTCCTAGACATGGACCAGGGTGCCCTCGTCTTCGCCGGAGACGACGCGGCGCAGGGCGTCCTGCTTGAAGATGTTGCATACATTGACCGGCAGTTTCTGGTCGCGGCACAGGGTGAGCGCGGTCGCGTCCATCACCTTGAGTTGCCGGCCGATCGCCTCGTCGAAGCTGACCCGGCTGAACCGTTGCGCCGCGGAGTCGCGCATCGGATCGGCAGTGTACACGCCGTCGACCTTGGTCGCCTTGACCACGATCTCGGCGCCGATTTCGCTGCCACGCAGGGCGGCGGCAGTGTCGGTGGTGAAGAACGGGTTGCCCGTGCCGGCGGCGAAAATGACGATCTTGCCTTCCTCGAGATAGCGAATCGCCTTGCCGCGGATGTAGGGTTCGACGACCTGTTCGATGTTGAGCGCGGACTGCACTCGCGCCGCGATGCCGGCGCGCCGCATCGCATCCTGCAACGCCAGCGCGTTCATCACCGTCGCGAGCATCCCCATGTAATCGGCCGTCGCGCGGTCCATCCCGGCCGCCCCCGGGGCGATGCCTCGAAAGATGTTGCCGCCGCCGATCACCACGCCGATTTCGACGCCCATGCGGGCTACTGCGCCGATTTCGGCGACGATGCGATCGATCGTCTCGCGGTTGATGCCGTAGGGGTCGCCCCCCATCAGCGCTTCACCCGAGAGCTTGAGCAGAATGCGCTTGTACTTTGGCTGCAAGTCCGGCTCCGGTGGTGGCGGCTAGCGTCCCCCGCCTGCCGCGGCCGCCACTTCGACCGCGAAATCGGTGGTCTTCTTGGCGAGCCCCTCGCCGACCACGAGAAAGCGGTATCCCGCGACGCGCGACTTCCTCGCCGCCAGCATTTTCCCGACCGTCTGCTTGTCGTCCTTGACGAACGGCTGGCCAAGCAGCGTGATTTCTCCCAGGAACTTGTTCAGTCCGCCCTCGACCATGCGTGCGACGATTTCGGGAGGCTTGCCGGATTCCCGGGCCCGCGCCTCGAGGATCTCGCGCTCGCGCGCGACGACCGTCTGCGGCACCTCGCTCCGGGACAGGTAGAGCGGTTTGGCGAACGCGATGTGCATTGCGACGTCCTTGCCGGCGTCCTCGGCACCGTCGTACTCCACCAGAACGCCGATCCGCGTGCCATGCAGGTACAGCCCGATCCGCGCGCCAGCCTCGATTCGTTCGAATCGCCGTACCGTGACGTTCTCGCCGATCTTCTGGACCAGCGCCTGACGGCGGGCCTCGACGGTCGTGCCGTCGATCGGCAGCGCGCCGAGCGCCGCCGCGTCGGCGGGGGCCGATTTCGCCACCACTTCCGCAAGCGCCCGCGCGAAGCCCACGAAATCCCCGTTCTTCGCGACAAAGTCGGTCTCGCAGTTGATCTCGACCAACGCCCCGGTTCGCGCGTCGGCCGAAACCCAGGCGCCGATCACGCCCTCGGAAGCAATCCGCCCGGACGCCTTGTTCGCCTTGGCGCCGCTGCGGATGCGCAGGATTTCCTCCGCCTTCCCCAGATCGCCTCCCGATTCGGTGAGCGCTTTCTTGCACTCCATCATTCCGAGCCCGGTCATTTCACGAAGCTCTTTCACCAGGCCGGCGCTGATCTCTGACATGCTGCTTGATCTCCCTCGCAATTCAGGCTGAAAAAAAAGGGCCGAAGCCCCCTGCGCGATGCGGGTTCGGGCCCCTAGCCCCCGCTCGCTTCGTCGACCTCGACGAATTCGTCGCGCGATCCCGCGACCACCTCTTCCACGGCCATGGTGCGCCCTTCGAGCACCGCGTCGGCGATTCCGCGCGCATAGAGTCGGATCGCGCGACCCGAATCGTCGTTGCCGGGAATCACGTAAGAGATCCCTTCGGGCGTATGGTTCGTATCGACCACGCCGACCACCGGGATTCCGAGCTTGGTCGCCTCGGCGATCGCGCCCTTCTGGTAGCCGACGTCGATCACGAACAGCGCGTCCGGGAGCCCCGTCAGGTCCTTGATTCCACCGAGCGAGCGCATCAGCTTGTCCATCTCGCGCTGAATGCCGAGGCCTTCCTTCTTGGAAAGTCTTTCGAGCGTTCCGTCCTGCGCCATCTGCTCCATTTCCTTCAGCCGTTTGATCGACTGCTTGACGGTCTTGAAATTCGTCAGCATGCCGCCCAGCCAGCGGTGGTCGACGAAAGGCATGTTGCAGCGCAGGGCCTCTTCGCGAATGATCTCCCGTGCCTGTCGCTTGGTGCCAACGAACAGGACCACGCCCCGGTTCGAGGACAATTTACGCAGGAATTTGGTTGCCGCCTGGTACAACTCGAGAGTCTTCTCGAGATTGATGATGTGGATCCGGTTGCGGTGGCCGAAGATGTACGGGGCCATTCGCGGATTCCAATACCGGGTCTGGTGGCCGAAGTGAACGCCGGCCTCCAGCATTTGACGCATCGTCACTGACATCGATAGCTCCTGTGCAGGGTTGATCACTGCCGCTGCGGCCTACCAGCGATTTCCGCGTTTGCGGAAACACCCTTACTGGCCGGGCGGGATAGTGCCCGCGAACAACTCGCGAGCCAGCCGAAAATTCTAGCATAATCAGCGTTTTTTACGCAGCCCATGCCAGTCAGTCTCAAGACCAGCGATGAAGTCGAGAAGATGCGCGTCGCCGGTCGTCTCGCCGCCGAGGTGCTCGATTACATCGAACCCCGGGTTCGCGCGGGCGTCAGCACGGCGCAGCTGAACGATCTGTGCCACGCCTACATGGTCGAGGTCCAGGGCACGATTCCCGCGCCCCTGAACTACGCCCCGCCCGGTTACAAGCCGTTCCCGAAATCGATCTGCACGTCGGTCAATCACCAGGTCTGCCACGGGATCCCGGGCGATCGCGTGCTGAAGACGGGCGACATCCTGAACATTGACGTGACCGTCATCAAGGACGGGTATCACGGCGACAGCAGCCGGATGTACTTCGTCGGCGAGCCGAGCATCCAGGCGCGGCGCTTGGTCGACGCCACGTACGCCTGCATGTGGCGCGGGATCGAGCAGGTGCGGCCAGGAGCGCGCCTGGGCGACATCGGCGCGGCAATCCAGGGCTGCGCCGAGAGCCACGGCTACTCCGTGGTGCGCGAGTTCTGCGGCCACGGCATCGGCCGCCGGTTCCACGAGGAACCCCAGGTGCTGCATTACGGTCGCCCGGGAACCGGGATGGCGCTGGAGCCCGGAATGACGTTCACGATCGAACCCATGATCAACGCGGGCAAGGCCGCGATTCGCGAGCTTGCCGACGGCTGGACGATCGTCACCAAGGATCACAGTCTTTCCGCGCAATGGGAACACACGGTGCTGGTCACGGACCGCGGATACGAAGTCATGACGCTGTCCGCCGGCGCGCCGCCGCCACCGCCGTCGATGGCCTAGCGCGCCGCGGGCGATCGTGAGCGCAATCCCGCCGCCGGGCACCGCTGCGACGGAACGCTGGCGCGGCGAGTTGCGCGACGGCCGCAGCGCGCTGCGCGAGGCGCACGCCCGGGGCATGCGCCCGGCGCGGTTGCTGCGCCTGCATTCGCAGCTCATCGATCGCGTGCTGCGCGACCTCTGGCGCGAGATCGCGCCGGTTGCCGACGGCGCGCTCGTCGCGACGGGCGGGTACGGGCGCGGCGAGCTGTTTCCCCATTCCGACATCGACCTGCTGGTCCTGCTCGCGCGCGAGCCCGCCACGGAGGAGCACGAACGCCTTGGACGCTTGATCGGGCTGCTTTGGGACATCGGTCTGGAAGCCGGGCACGGCGTGCGGACCGTGGAATCCTGCGTCGAGTCGGCGCGCGCGGACGTCACGGTGGAGACCGCGCTGCTCGAAGCGCGTTTCCTTGCCGGCAGCCGCAGCCTGTACCGCAGATTCGAGGAAACCATGGCGCGGGCGCGCCACGCGGTGGACTTCCTTCGCGCCAAGCAGCTCGAGCAGGAGCAGCGGCACGCCAAGCATCAGGACACGCCGTTCGCGCTCGAGCCCAATCTCAAGGAATCCCCGGGCGGTCTGCGGGACGTGCAGGTGATCCGCTGGATTGCGCGGGCCAGCGGACTCGGCGAGCGGTGGCGCGATCTCGAGCGGCAGGGCCTTTTGCAGCGCGCCGAGGCGCTGCAGCTCGCACGCCACGAGGCGCTGCTCCAGGATCTGCGGATTCGCCTTCACTATCTCGCCGGGCGCCGCGAAGACCGCCTGGTGTTCGATTTCCAGAATGCGCTCGCCGAACAGTGCGGACTGCACGCGAGCGCCACCCGCCGCGCCGGCGAAAGGCTCATGCAGCGGTATTACCGCACCGCAAAAGGCGTCACCCAGCTCAACACGCTGCTGCTGCAGAATCTCGAGGCGGTGCTCGCGCCGCCGCCGGATTTTCCGCCGCGCCTGCTCAACGAGCGGTTCCAGGTGCGCGGGGAACTGCTCGAGGCGCGCGACGAGAGCGTGTTCGAACGCACGCCGACGTCGATCCTCGAGAGTTTCGTCCTCCTGCAGCAGCATCAGGATCTGCGCGGCATGACTGCCGCGACGCTGCGAGCGCTGTGGCGAGCCCGCAACCGCGTCAACGGCGCATACCGTCGCGACCCCGTGGCGCGACTGCTGTTCCTCGATTTCCTCCAGCAGCCGCGCGGCATCGTGCACCAGTCGCGGCGCATGAACCAGTACGACATCCTCGGCCGTTACCTGCCCGAATTCGGGCGCATCGTCGGTCAGATGCAGCACGACCTGTTCCACGTCTACACCGTGGACCAGCATATCCTGATGGTGCTGCGCAACCTGCGGCGCTTCACGATGCCCGAGCTGGCGCACGAGTTCCCGCTCTGCAGCCAGCTGATGAGCGGCTTCGAGCGACGCTGGCTCATCTACATCGCCGCGCTTTATCACGATATCGCGAAGGGACGCGGCGGCGACCACTCCGAGCTCGGCGCCCGCGACGCGCGGCGATTCTGCCGTCGGCATGGGCTGTCCGCGGAAGACGCCGCGATGGTCGAATTTCTGGTTGCAGACCATCTGACGATGTCCAAGGTCGCGCAAAAGCAGGACGTCTACGACCCGGAGGTGGTGCAGAACTTCGCCACGCTCGTCGGAAGCGAGCGACGGTTGACCGCGCTTTACCTGCTGACGGTCGCCGACGTACGCGGCACCAGCCCGAAAGTGTGGAATGCGTGGAAGGCCAAGCTGCTGGAAGACCTGTACCGCGCCGCCCGTCGCGTGCTGGCGGGCGAGGTGCCGCCGCGCGAAGCAGTGGTGGCGGAGAAACAGGCCGAAGCTGCGCGTCTACTGAGGCTGTACGCCCTGTCGCCGCACGTCGAAGACGAACTCTGGTCGCAGCTCGACGCGCCGTACTTCCTGCGGCACGACGCGCAGGAAATCGCCTGGCAGACGCGCAATCTGCATTTCCGGGTCCGGACCCCAACCCCGGTGGTCAAGGCCCGCCTCGCGCCGATGGGCGAAGGTCTGCAGGTGATGATCTATGCGCCGGACCGCGAACGTCTGTTCGCGCGCATCTGCGGGTACTTCGAGCGCGCGGGGTTCAACATCGTCGAGGCAAAGATTCACACTACCCGCTACGGGTACGCGCTCGATACGTTTCTCGTGCTCGGCCAGGGTTCCGGGGTGCACTACCGCGACCTGATCAACCTCATCGAGCGCGGCCTCAGCGAGGAAATCGCCTCCAGGGACGACCTCGGGCCGCCGCGCTCGGGGCGGCTGTCGCGGCGCGTGCTGCACTATCCGATTTCTCCGGTGGTCGACATCCGTCCCGACGAACGCGGCACGTACCACGTGTTGTCGATCGTCGCCGCCGATCGTCCGGGATTGCTTTACGGCATCGCACGGGCGCTCACCGGACGTCACATCAACCTGCACTCGGCCAAGATCAACACCCTGGGCGACCGTGCCGAGGACGTGTTCCTGCTCTCCGGAACCGCGCTGGCGGACGCCAAGGACGTCCTCAGGCTCGAGCAGGAAATGCTCGAGGTGCTGCAGGTCTGAGTCCCCGTCGGGATCCCCGGGTCAATCTTCGGGCGGCAGATCCTCGCCGGGGAAAAGCGCCTCGATGAATCCGAAGCGCGACAGGTCGCGCAGCCTCATCGGGTAAAGGATTCCGTCCAGGTGATCGCATTCGTGCTGCACCACGCGCGCGTGGAAACCCTGCACGCTGCGCTCGAACTTCGCGCCGCCCTCGTCGAACCCGGCGTAGCGCACGCTCGAGAAACGGGGCACCCAACCCCGCATTCCGGGCACCGAAAGGCAGCCTTCCCAGTCTTCGTTGATTTCTCCGGAGAGCGGCTCGATCCGGGGATTGATCAGCACCGTGTCCGGAACCTCCTCGGCCTGGGGGTAGCGCGGATTGGCGTGCACGCCGAAGATCACGACGCGCAGATTGACCCCGATTTGCGGCGCCGCGAGCCCCGCCCCGTCGAGGTGCGTCATGGTGTCGCGCAGGTCGCCGAGAAGCGCCAGCAACCCGGGGGTTCCGAAGCGTTCTACCGGGAGCGCTTTCCGCAGCAGCCTCGGATCGCCCATCCTCAGGACTTCGCGGATCATCCGCCCGCCAGCCGCTCGATGATCTTGCGCACGCGCGCCATCGCGCCCGCCAGCACGGCTTCGATCGCCTCGAGCGCGATGCGCTGCGCGCTGTCGCCGCGGCCGGCGGCGTAGTTCGCGACAACCGCGATCGCGGCGTACTCGAGCGCGAGTTCCCGCGCCAGCGCGGCCTCGGGCATCCCGGTCATTCCCACCAGGTCGGCGCCGTCCCGCTCCAAACGCGTGATTTCGGCTGCCGTTTCCAGGCGCGGGCCCTGGGTTGCCGCATAAACGCAGCCATCGACGATCGATTCGCCGCAATCGCTGGCGGCGCGCAGGACACGCTCACGCAAACGGCCCGAATACGGCTCGGTGAAATCGACGTGCGTCACCGCCATGCCCTTGCCTTCGAAAAACGTCGCTGCACGGCCCCACGTGTAATCGATGAGTTGGTGCGGTAGCGCGAGCGTACCGGGGACGAGATCGGGTCGAATGCCGCCGGCCGAGGCGATCGACACGATCGCCGTCGCCTGCACTTCGCGGAGCGCCCAGACGTTGGCGCGATAGTTGACTTCGTGCGGCGCAATCGTGTGTCCGTAGCCGTGGCGCGCGAGAAACACGAGCGGGCTTCCGCCCAGGCGGCCGAAGGTCAGCGGTCCCGAGGGCTCGCCAAACGGCGTCCGGACGGCCTTGCGGTCCGTCACTTCGAGGTTGGCCAGCTGGGACAGCCCGCTGCCGCCGATCACCGCGAGCACTTCAACGCTCCCGCATGGCACGGATTTCCGGCAGGTTTCTCCACAAGCCCCGGGCGTCCATGCCGCAGCCGAATACGAAACGGTCCGGGATCCGCAGGCCGACGAAATCCGCCGCGTAGGGCTTGGCCTCGGAGCGCAGCTTTTCGACCAGAACGGCGCTGTGAAAGCTCGTGGCTCCCAAACCGAGCACGCGATCGCGCAGGGCCTGCAGCGTCTGTCCGGCATCGAGGATGTCGTCGAGCGCGAGCACTGCGCGGCCGCGCACGCGATCCGACGGCGGCACTCTCCAGAGGAGTTCCCCGCCTCGTGTTTCCGCGCCATAACGCGTGGCGTCCGCGTAGTCGAGATCGAGCGGAAACCGCAGGCGCGGCAGCAGCTGCCCGGCAAACACGACGGCGCCGCGCAACAGGATCAGCACCAGCGGGTAGCTTTGCCACAGCCGGGCGTGAACCTCTTCGGCGAGCCGCTGCACCGCGGTCTCGACCTCGACCGCGCTCGCGATCAGTTCGGACTCGGCGAGAAAATCCCAGGCTTCCCGGAGCGTCGCCATGACGCCGAGTATATCGGCCGCGCCTCAGTCCCTGCGCTGCGCGAGATAGCGGCGGAATTCCGCGCCGGTCTCGGGGTGGCGCAGGCCGAGTTCGACGCTCGCCTGCAGATAGCCGAGCTTGGAGCCGCAATCGAAGCGTCGGCCGTGCAACCGCAGCGCGAGCACCCGCTCCTCGCCCAGCAGCCGCGCGATCGCGTCGGTCAGCTGAATTTCCCCGCCCCGCCCGGGAACGGCGTCGTTCAGCAACCGGAAAATCGCGGGGGTGAGCACGTAGCGTCCGACGACTGCGAGCGTCGAAGGCGCCGATTCCGGCTCCGGTTTTTCGACGATTCCGGTGATGGGAGTCATTTCTGCGGCCGCATCCTCGGGTACGACGATGCCGTAACTCGCGGTGTGTGCGCGCGGCACCTCGAGAACCCCGACCAGGCTGCAGCGTTCCTCGGCGAACCGCTGGGCCATCCTGCACATGACCGGAGGTTCCGAGTCCATCAAGTCGTCCGCGAGGAGCACCGCAAAGGGTTCGTCGCCGATCACCGGTTGCGCGCACAGCACCGCGTGCCCCAGGCCGAGCGGTTCCGCCTGGCGGATATAGATGCAACGGCAACCCGCCGGCAGGACGCCACGGATCAGGTCCAGCAAGACGGTCTTGTTCTTCGATGCGAGTTCGCTCTCCAGTTCGTGCACGCGGTCGAAGTGATCCTCGATGGCGCGCTTGTTGCGTCCCGTAACAAACACCATGTCCGTGATTCCGGCCGCGGCTGCCTCCTCGACCGCGTACTGGATCAGCGGCTTGTCCACGATCGGCAGCATTTCCTTGGGGCTGGCCTTGGTCGCCGGCAGGAAACGACTGCCGAGTCCGGCCACCGGGAATACCGCTTTTCGCAGCTTGTGCTTCACGGCTTGCGCTCGCTTTCCAGGACCCGGCGCAGGCCTTCGAGGTCCAGTATCGTCACGCCCAGCGCCTGCGCCTTTTCCAGTTTGCTGCCGGGGTCGGTCCCGGCCACCACGTAATCGGTTTTCTTCGATACCGAGCCGGATACCCGGTGGCCCGCCGATTCGATCCGTGAGCGTACCGCGTCGCGGGTCACGCCGGCGAACGAACCGGTGACCACGAACGTCTTGGCGGAACCGGGTGCGGGCAAAACAACACCGTCGGACTCCGGCCAGGCGACGCCGGCGGCCCGCAGCTTGCGAATCACCTCGGCATTGTGCGGTTCCGCGAAGAACTGTCGAATCGAGCGCGCGACGATCGGTCCGACGTCCGGTACCTGCTCGAGTTCCGCTTCGTCGGCGTTCATCAGAGGTTCGAGCCGCCCGAAATGCCTCGCCAGGTCGCGCGCGGTGCTCTCGCCGACGTTGCGGATTCCGAGCGCAAAAACGAAGCGCTCGAGCGTCGTCCGTTTTGCCTGTTCGAGCGCGGCAAGCAGATTGCCTGCGGATTTCTCGCCCATGCGATCGAGCGCGGCCACGACGTCCCCATCGAGCGCGAACAAGTCGGCGGGCGTCGAGACGAGTTGGTTGTCGACCAATTGATCGATGAGCCGCTCGCCGAGGCCCTCGATGTCGAGTGCGCGACGTCCGGCGAAATGCACCAGCGCCTGCTTGCGCTGCGCCGGGCAGTACAGCCCGCCGCTGCAGCGGGTCGCCGCTTCGTCGTCGTTTCGGACCACGGCCGAGCCGCAAACGGGGCAGTTGCGCGGCATCTTGAACGATCGTGCCCCGGCCGGACGCAACTCCGGCCGCACCGCGAGCACCTCGGGAATCACGTCGCCCGCGCGCCGGATCACTACGGTGTCGCCGATTCGAATGTCCTTGCGGCGCAGTTCGTCTTCGTTGTGCAGGGTCGCGTTGGTGACCGTGACGCCCCCGACCTGGACCGGGCGGAGTCGCGCCACCGGAGTGAGCGCGCCGGTCCGCCCGACCTGCACTTCGATCGCAAGCACTTCGGTCACCTGCTCTTCCGGCGGGTACTTGTGCGCGATCGCGAAACGCGGTGCGCGAGACACGTAACCGAGCCGTTCCTGCCAGTCGAGCCGGTTCACCTTGTACACCACGCCGTCGATGCCATACGGCAATTGCGATCGCCTGCGGCCGATCGCTTCGTAGAATTCGAGCATTCCGTCGTGGCCCAGGACGACGCGCCGCTCCGGGCACACCGGAAACCCGAGTTGTTCCAGCCGCGCCAGCATCTCGGCGTGGGTTCGCCAGCCCGCGCATGGCGCCGCACCCACGCCATAGGCGACAAAGCGCAAGGGACGCTGCGCCGTGATGCGCGAGTCGAGCTGCCGCAGGCCGCCTGCGGCGGCATTGCGCGGATTGGCGAACTCCCGCTCCCCGCCGCGCCGCTGGCGCTCGTTCAGGCGCGCAAAGTCCGCCGCGTACATCAGGATTTCGCCGCGCACTTCGAGGTCCTCGGTGTCGGGCGCCCGAGGCAGCCGCAGCGGGATCGTCCGGATGGTGCGCAGATTGGCGGTCACGTCCTCGCCGGTCGCGCCGTCGCCGCGCGTCGCTCCTTGCGCGAACACGCCGTTCCGATAGCTCAGGCTGATGGCGAGTCCGTCGAACTTGGGTTCCGCAGCGTATTCCACTGCGTCGACTTCGAGCGCATCGCGCACCCTGCGATCGAAGGCGCGAACCTGTTCTTCGGTGAACGCGTTGCCCAGAGAGCGCATCGGCGTGCGATGCCTGACATCGGCGAATTGCGGCAGCGGCGGCGCGCCAACACGCTGCGTCGGGGAATCCGGCGATGCAAGCTCGGGATGTTTCGCTTCCAGCTCGACCAGCTCCGCGAAGAACCGGTCGTATTCGGCGTCGGTGATCTCCGGCTGATCGCGAACAAAGTAAAGATGGTTATGGCGTTCGATCTCGCGCCGCAGCCATTCCGCGCGCCGGCGTGCCGTTTCCGACGGCGCCATGCCTCAGGAGAACAGCCGCAGCGCCACCGCGCTGCCCGAATCGAAGCCCTGAGCGTCGAACATCGCCTTGACCGCGCCGAGCTGCAACTCGATCGCCGAGAATTCGCGCTCCTCGAGCGTGTGACCATTGTCGTCGACGAGTCGGCCTTCGAGCGACGCTGCCATCCTGCGGGCCGCCGAAGCCATGGCCTGAAAGGTTCGGCGCGTGTCGGGCGCGCGGGCGACGTCGAGCATGAACGAAAGCCCGGTGTCCGGCTCACCCTCCGCCTTCCCCGCAGCGAACGCGCCACCGTCACGACGTTCGACCGAAAAGAGAATCGTGTCGCCGTCGCCGCGGGCCGCGTACCGCCCATCCGCGCCCGGCGTGAGCCCTTCCGCCAGCGCCAGCGCGTGAATTCGGCCGGGGTCGAACCCGGCGCCCGCCCCGGACACCACGTGCACGACGACCTGCACGTCGACGTCCTTGCAGAACCGATCCAGTTCACGCGCCCGATCCACTGCGACGCGGAGATCCGTCGCGCCGATCGTTGCACGGGTCGCCGCAGCGATGGTGTCGATGGCGGCGCGGAACTCGATCAGCTCGGCCTCGCCGATCGCACCTTCGCGAGTGACCAGCTGCAGCCCGGCCTTCAGCGCGAGCGACGAGTCGCCGTTTCCCTGCGCCAGCGGAAACCACCGGGTTCCATCGGGCGAGTAGGCGAGGATCGCGCGCTTCGCAAACAGGTGTCCGAACGGTTTCCAGCGATCGCGCAGGCCGTCGGTCGCCGTCGGCGCGGCGAACGCCAGATCGACGACATAATCGACACGCGAATCCGGCATCGCGGGACGCCCCGCTTCCTCCGGCCGGGGCGTCGCGACGCGGCCTTCCGGCATTGGCGCGACCTTGCGTGCGGGCGCAGGCGCCTCGAGCAGTGCGTCGCCCGCCGGGGACCGGAAGGCAGCCTCCGCGTCACGCCGCACGCGGCGCTCCTGGATGCGGTTGTAGGCGAACACGCCGGCCACGACCAGCGCGCCGATCGCCAGCAGTGCAAGTTGAAGTTCGGTCATGTCGGGATCCCGGCGGCGGTTTCGACGGGCGTCAGGCCGCGAGTTCCTCGCGCAGGCGCAGCGCCTCCTCGATGTCCACGGCCACGACGCGCGAGACTCCGGCTTCGGGCATCGTGACGCCGATCAGTTGAGCCGCCAGTTCCATCGTGATCTTGTTGTGCGTGATGAACAGGAACTGCGTCTGCGAAGCCATCCTGCGCACCAGTTCGCAGAAACGCGCGGTATTGGTGTCGTCGAGCGGCGCATCGACCTCGTCGAGCAGGCAGAAGGGCGCCGGATTGAGCTGGAAAATGGCGAACACCAGTGCGATCGCCGTGAGCGCCTTCTCCCCGCCCGACAGCAGGTGAATCGTGGTGTTGCGCTTGCCGGGAGGTTGCGCCAGCACCTGGACGCCGGCATCGAGAATTTCCTCGCCCGTCATGAGCAGCTTCGCCTCGCCTCCTCCGAACAGCGCCGGAAACAGGCTCCCGAAATGGCGATTCACGGCTTCGAACGTCTCGCGCAGCAGCTCGCGCGTCTCACGGTCGATTCGCCGGATCGCGTCCTGCAGCGTCTGCACCGCCTCCTCGAGATCGGTCGACTGGGCGTCGAGGAAGTTCTTGCGTTCGCTGGAGGTCTTCAGCTCGTCGACCGCGGCGAGGTTGACCGCGCCGAGTTCGCCGATCGCCTGCGCCAGACGCGAGATCTCGCCCTGCAGGGTCGTCGGTCTCGGCGCCCGCCCCGCGGCCTCTGAGAGAATCGTCTCGTCGGCTCCGCCCTCGAGCAGCTGATTCGCGAACTGATCCTGGTTGATCTGCGCCGCCTGCTCCTTGAGGCGAAAGTCGGCGATGCGGTCACGCAGCGGCCCGTTGAGGCGTTCGGCCTCGAGCCGCCGTTCCTCGAGTTCGCGCAACGCGCCGGAGGCCGCCTCGACGGCCTCGCGCGCGGCTGCCAGCGCCTGTTCGCAGGCGAGGCGCGCTTCGACTGCCGTGCCCAGCGTCTCGCGCAATCCCGGCAGGGGATCGACGGACAGTTCCTCCGCGAGCTGCACCGTCTCCGAATCGGCTTGCGAGATCTGCTGATCGATGACGCCCACGGCACTCTCGATCTCCGAGATCTTTGAGGTGCACTCGCGGTCGCTGAACTGCGCGTCCTGTAGATCGCGTTCCGCTTGCTGCGTGGCGCGCCGCTGGGTCGCAAGCGCGGTTTCGGCCGCGGCCTGCGCGCTGCCCACGGATTCGAGCGCCGCGCGCTCCGCGGCGATCGCACTCTCGATCCGGGTAAGTTCTTCCCGGCCTTCCGCGAGGCGCTCTTCGTCCCGTCCCGATTCGAGGGCGAGTTCGGCAAGCTCGGCCTGGATCTGCGCGCTGCGCTCACGGAAACGCTCGACTGTCTGGTTGAGCCTCAGGCGTTGCAGTTCGGCGTCGTGACGCTCGGTATTGCGGGCTGCAAGCGCTGCACGCGCGTTCTCCAGAGCCTGCTGGCGTTCCATCACCTCCGCCTCGACTTGCGCCGCCGCCGCCCGCGAGGCTGCGTGCCGTCCCGCAAGCTCGCGGCAGCGCTCCTCGAGCGCATCGATTTCGGACTGGCGCGCGAGAATCCCGGCGTCCGCCGGATCCGGGGCATGCAATCCGGCAGTGAAGCGTGTGAAACAGTCGCCGTTGCGATTCACCAGGATCGCGCCGGGCGGCAACTTGGCGCGCCGCGCAGCCTCGGGAATTGCGTCCGCCACGAACACGCCGGCGAGCCAGTCGTCGAGCGCGCCGCCGACGGCGGCGTCCAGCGCGTGCACATGGCTCGACAAGGGCTCGTAACCTTCCAATGCGGGGGGCGCTCCCGCGACGCCACGAGAGAACACGTTTGCCTTCACGGGCGGCCGATCCGCGGCGAGGGCGGCCCATGCCGCGGAATCCTCCAGCTGCAGTGCGTGCAACCGCTCGCGAAGTACCGACTCGACTGCGATTTCCCATCCGGCGTCGATCCGGATCTTCTGCCAGTAGCGCGGCAGGGCAGCCAGCGAGTGCTTGGCGAGCCATTCCTGCAACGGAGCATTCTCCTCCGCCGCGGCCTGAACCTGCTGCAGCGTCGCGAGCTGCGCTTCCGCCGCCGTGGATTCGCGGGCCGCGTCGGCGAGCGCGCTGGCACTCGCCGCGCGCCGTTCCTCCAGCGCCGAGACGGCATCCTGCATGCCGTTGAGATCGAGCAGCGTCGCCGCGAGCGCGGTATCGAGCGCAGCGACGCGACCGTCCGCGGCGGCGATCGAACCGGATTCGGGCGCCTGCAATCCGCGCAGCTCGCCCTCGAGCCGCTCGCGCCGCTGCACCAGCGAACGCAGGTTGTCCTCGGCGTGTGAGCACCTCGCCCGAGCAAGCTGAAGTGAACTTTCCGACCGCAGCAGTCGGCTGCGCGCCTCGTCCAGCCGTTCCTGCGCTCCGCGGTAGGCCTGCTCGGCACGCGGCAGGCGTTCGGTCTCCCGCGCCAGTCGCGACCCCAGCTCGACGACCCGTTGCTTCGCGCTGGCGGTCCGCACCACCCACAGGTGCAGCGATTGCGTGAGCTGCGCGCGTTGCTCCCGCCAGGACGCGAGTTGCGCGCGGCGTTCCGTGTGCCGGTTTTCGAGGCGCTGGCGGTTTTCCTCCAGGTGGCGCAGATCGGACTCGTGCCGCGCCACCTCGGAATTCGCGGCATACAGTGCGGCCTGCGCAGCATTCAGCGCATCGCCCGCCTCGAAGTGCGACGAGCGTGCAGTCTCGATCCGGCTCTCGGTTTCGCGCAGGCGCGCCATGCCGGCCTCGAGCTCGATGCCGACGCGGGCGATTTCGCCGGCGTGGCGTTCACGCTCGGCGGCTGCATCGCGGCGGCGCAGAAACCAGAGCAGATGCTGTTTGAGTTGCAGTTCCTGCTGGAACTCCCGGTACTGGTTCGCGACCCGCGCCTGCGCGTCGAGCCGCTCGAGCTGTGAACCAAGTTCCTGCCGGATGTCGTTGACCCGCGCAAGATTGTCCCGCGTATCCCCGAGGCGGCTCTCGGTCTCCTTGCGGCGCTCGCGGTAGCGCGAGACCCCCGCCGCTTCCTCCAGGAACAGCCGCAGATCCTCGGGTTTCGCCTCGATGACGCGCTGGATCATCCCCTGCTCGATGATCGCGTAGGCGCGCGGACCGAGTCCCGTGCCGAGGAACATGTCGGTGACGTCCCTGCGCCGCACGTGCGTATTGTTGATGTAATAGCCGGACTCGCCGTCGCGCTGCAGCACGCGCCGCACCGAGATTTCGGCGTACTGGGACCACTGCCCGGCCGCACGACCGAGGGAATTGTCGAACAGCAGCTCGACGCTGGCGCGATTGAGCGGCTTGCGGTTGACCGAGCCGTTGAAGATCACGTCCTGCATCGAGTCGCCGCGAAGCGCCGCGGCACGGCTTTCGCCGAGCACCCAGCGAACCGCGTCGATGACGTTGGACTTGCCGCAGCCGTTCGGCCCGACCACGCCGACGAGATCGCCGGGCACGTGAATCGAAGTCGGGTCGACGAACGACTTGAACCCGGATAGCCTGATTTGCGTTAGACGCACTGAATTTCGCGATACTGTCCGGATTGGGAGCGCGCGTAGCGCCGGGGGTAAACGGCGCGTGAGCGAGCCGCCCGCGCCGCGTCGCAACTGCGCGCCATGATAACATCACCGCGCACTGGTTCTCGCAGTCCGGACTCACTCATTTCCCGATGCCGTCACGCCCTGCCAAGCGCCTGCAGACATTCCGCAACCCGTCGCCGGGACGCGATTACCGGATTCAGATGGAGCTGCCTGAATTCACCTGCCTGTGTCCGATCACCGGGCAGCCCGACTTCGCCACGCTCGGCCTGGAATACGTGCCGGATGCGCTGTGCGTCGAGTTGAAGTCGCTCAAACTCTACATCTGGTCGTACCGTGACGAGGGCGCGTATCACGAGGCGGTCACCAATCGAATCCTCGACGACCTGGTGCGCGCCGTGCGCCCTCGATTCATGCGTTTGACCGCTCGCTTCAACGTGCGGGGCGGAATTCACACCACGGTCGTGGCCGAGCACCGCAAACGGGGCTGGAGGGCGTGAACCCGCTGCTCGGGACGCTGCGGCCCTACCCGTTCGAAAGACTGCGCGCGCTGGTCTCCGGGTCGACCCCGAATTCGGCGCTCGCCCCGATCGACCTGTCGATCGGGGAGCCGAAACATCGGACACCGGAATTCATTCGGGCCGCGCTCGCGGCTGCGCTGGACGGCCTGGCGGCCTATCCCGCCACGGCCGGGTTGCCGGCATTGCGCGAGGCCATCGCAGCCTGGCTGACCGGCCGCCACCGCCTTTCCGGGATCGACCCAGCGACCCAGGTGTTGCCGGTGAACGGGTCCCGCGAGGCGTTGTTCGCCTTCGCCCAGTCGGTGATCGATCCCGGCCGAGGCACTGCGCTCGTCGCCTGCCCGAACCCCTTCTATCAGATCTACGAAGGTGCTGCGCTGCTCGCCGGCGCGACGCCGGTGTTCCTCAACGCCACACCGACCAACGGACACCGGGTGAATTTCGATTCGCTTCCCGAGCCGGTCTGGCGCAACGTTCAGCTCGTCTACGCCTGCACGCCGGCAAACCCCAGCGGCAGCGTACTGCGGCTGGAGGATTGGAAGCGGCTGTTCGAGCTTTCGGACCGGCACGGATTCGCCATCGCCTCCGACGAGTGCTACTCGGAGCTGTACTACGACGAGGAGAATCCGCCCCTTGGCGCGCTCGAAGCCGCGCAACGCCTGGGGCGCGGGGGCTTTCCGCGCCTGGTCGTGTTCTCCAGCCTGTCGAAGCGCTCGAACGTTCCCGGGATGCGCTCCGGGTTCGTCGCCGGGGATGCCGCCTTGCTGAAGGACTTCCTGCTCTATCGCACCTACCACGGTTCGGCAATGGGCATCGCCGTGCAACGTGCGTCGATCGCCGCCTGGAGCGACGAGTCGCACGTGCGCGAGAACCGCCAGCGGTACGCGGCCAAGTATCGCGCGGTGCTGCCGCTGCTGCGCGGACCGCTTTCGGCCGAGCGGCCCGAGGGCGGCTTCTACCTGTGGCTTCGTACCCCGATCGACGACTGCGAATTCGTGCGTCTGCTGCTGCTTGACTATAATGTTCGCGCCTTGCCCGGCTCCTATCTTTCGCGCGCGGCGCATGGCGTGAACCCCGGCGCGAACTACGTGCGTGTCGCCCTGGTCGCGCCACTCGACGAATGCGTGGAGGCCGCCGGGCGACTGGCGCAACTCGCTGCGAGGTTCTGACGTGGAGGAGGCGAAGGCGATCATCGAGCGGGCCTGGGAGAACCGGGCGCAACTCGGCGCGGCGACCGCGCCGCCGGAGACGCGCTCGGCGGTCGACGAAGTCATCGCCGGACTGGATTCCGGGCGGCTCCGCGTCGCCGAGAAGACCGCGGCAGGCTGGGTGACGCACCAGTGGATCAAGATGGCGGTGTTGCTGTCGTTCCGCCTCGAGGACAACCGGATGATGCCGGGCGGAGCGACGCGCTACTACGACAAGGTGCCGGGAAAGTTTGCCGCCTACGACGAGGCGGCGTTTGCCGCGGGCGGTTTCCGGGTCGTTCCGCCGGCGATGGCGCGGCGCGGCGCGTTCATCGGCCGCAACGTCGTGCTCATGCCTTCCTACGTGAACATCGGGGCGTACGTGGACGAAGGCACGATGGTGGACACCTGGGCCACCGTCGGCTCATGCGCCCAGATCGGCCGCAACGTCCACCTTTCTGGCGGCGTCGGCATTGGCGGTGTGCTCGAGCCGATCCAGGCGGGTCCGGTGATCATCGAAGACAATTGTTTCATCGGGGCGCGCTCGGAAGTCGTCGAAGGCGTCGTCGTCGAGGAGAACAGTGTCATTTCCATGGGCGTGTTCATCGGGCAGAGCACGCGGATTTTCGACCGGGCGAGCGGCGAGATCCTGTACGGTCGGGTGCCGGCGGGATCGGTGGTCGTCGCCGGATCGCTGCCCGCGCCCGACGGCCGCTACAGCCTGTATTGCGCCGTCATCGTCAAGCGGGTGGACGCGAAGACGCGCGCCAAGACCAGTCTCAACGAATTGCTGCGCGGTGACTGAGTCCATTCCACGAATGCAGCGGAGGCCGTTATGTCTGCGATGAAACGCCTGTTCCAGCTGATGGCCGAGAAGAACGCCTCGGACATCTTTTTGACCGTCGGTGCCCCGATCAACATCAAGATCAACGGCGTCGCCGTGCCCGTGAACCAGTCGGTGCTCAATAGCGACGCGGTCAAGCAGCTCCTGTACGAAGTGCTGAGCGAAAAGCAGATCCGCGAGTTCGAAGACGAGATGGAGCTCAACACGGGCTACACCTTCGACGGGGTCGGCAGCTTTCGCATCAGCGCGTTCCGCCAGAAGGGCACGCCGGCGGTCGTGGTGCGGTTCATTCCGAGCGCGATCCCCGCGCTCGACTCGCTGCACCTGCCCGACGCGCTCCAGGACATCATCATGCAGAAGCGCGGTCTCGTGCTGATGGTGGGGGCAACCGGCTCCGGCAAGACCACCTCGCTCGCCGCGATGCTCGATTATCGCAACGCGCACAAGTCGGGCCATATCCTGACGCTCGAGGATCCGATCGAGTTCGTCTTCCGCAACCGCAAATCGGTCGTCAATCAGCGCGAGGTCGGGACCGACACCAAGGTTTTCCAGATCGCGCTGCGAAATGCGCTGCGGCAGGCGCCCGACTGCATCCTGATCGGCGAGATCCGGGATCGCGAGACCATGTCCTCCGCGCTGCAGTACGCGCAGTCGGGTCACCTCTGCCTCGCCACGCTGCACGCCAACAACAGTTACCATGCCTTGAATCGGATCATCAGCTTCTACCCGCTCGAAAACCGCCCAACGCTGCTGCTGGACCTTTCGGCGAGCCTGCAGGCGATCGTTTCGCAGCGGCTGGTTCGCACGCGCGTCGGTACGCGCCGTGCCGCGGTCGAAGTGCTGCTGAACACGCGCCACGTCTCCGAGCTGATCGAAAAGGGCGAGATCAACGAAATCAAGGAGGCGATGGAAAAGAGCATGGCGCCCGGGTCCCAGACCTTCGAGCACGCGCTGTTCAAGCTCTACATGGAGCAGGAAATCACCAAGGACGAGGCGCTCGCCAACGCGGATTCCGCAACCAACATGCTGTGGATGATCAACCAGGCGACGGCGGGTCAGCTGACGGACCTCCCGCCTGCCGAAAACCAGGGGCCGCGCGACGTACCGAAGGAAGGCGAACCTGCCGCGGCCGGTGGCGACACCTCGTTCGGCGACATCAAGATCGACTGAGGCCCGCGGGGCCGCGAACCTTGCAGAGCGCGCGCGAACTCGCCCGGGAACTGATTTCCCGGCGCTCGGTCACGCCGGCCGATGCTGGCTGCCAGGATCTGTTGGCGAAACGCCTGACTGCGGCCGGGTTTCGCTGCGAATCGCTGCGCTTCGGCGAGGTTTCCAATCTCTGGGCGCGCCGCGGAAACAACCATCCGCTGCTGTGCTTCGCAGGGCATTCCGACGTCGTACCTTCCGGTCCACTGGAACGCTGGCACTCGGATCCCTTCGATCCCCAGGAGCGCGACGGCAGGCTGTACGGGCGCGGCGCCGCCGACATGAAGTCCTCGATCGCCGCGTTCGTGGTCGCGGCCGAAGCGTTCGCCCGGGAACGCCCCGCGCACGCGGGTTCGATTGCGTTGCTCATCACTTCGGACGAAGAGGGGCCGTCGGTCGATGGCACCGTGCGCGTGGTCGAGCGACTGAAATCCCAAGGCGAGCACATCGACTACTGCATCGTGGGCGAACCGTCATCGGTGAGCGTGCTCGGGGACATGATCAAGAACGGACGGCGCGGATCGCTCTCCGGCCGCCTGACGGTGCACGGCGTTCAGGGCCACGTGGCTTACCCGCATCTGGCGAACAACCCGGTCCACGCGCTTGCGCCCGCGCTCGCCGAACTGGCGGCGACTGAGTGGGACCGCGGCGACGATCATTTTCCTCCCACCACCTGGCAGATCTCGAACATCCAGGCAGGGACCGGCGCGACGAACGTCATTCCCGGTTCGCTGCAGATGGATTTCAACTTCCGCTTTTCCACCGCGAGCACCGAGGAGTCGCTGCGCGAGCGCGTGGAAGCGGCGCTTCACCGGCACGGGATGCAGTTCACGATCGACTGGGTGGTCGGCGGGCGCCCGTTTCTGACGCGCCGGGGCGAGCTGGTCGATGCCGTCACGCGGGCAATTCAGGCGCACACCGGCCGAACTCCCGAACTGTCCACCACGGGCGGGACCTCGGACGGTCGATTCATCGCCGAGATCTGCCCGCAGATCGTCGAACTCGGACCGGTCAACGCGACCATTCACCAGATCGACGAGAACATCGCATTGTCCGAACTCGAGCTGCTGCCGAAGATCTACCTCGACACGCTGCGCTCGCTGCTGCCTTGAAGGTTTCGGAACTCCTCACCGAGACTGCACGCGGATTTCGCCGCGCGCAGCTGCACTTCGGACACGGCACGGGCAACGCGCGCGACGAAGCCGCCTGGCTGGTTGCGCACGTGCTGGGTGTGCACCCCGGCGAACTCCATGCGCACCGCGAGCGCGCGCTGAACCCACGCGAAGCGCGTCGCGTGCAGGCACTCGCCGCGCGGCGTGTTCGCGAGCGCATCCCCCTCGCTTACCTGCTGCACGAAGCGTGGCTCGACGGCCGACGCTTCCACGTCGACCGGCGCGTCATCGTGCCGCGTTCGTTCATCTCCGAGGTGTTGCGGGACGGGCTGCGTCCCTGGCTGCGTCGCGGGGTAAGACGCGCGCTTGACCTGTGCACGGGCGGGGGATGCCTCGCCGTTCTCCTTGCTCAGGCATTTCCTCGCGCACGCGTCGATGCAGCCGATTTCTCCGCGGCCGCGCTGCAGGTCGCGCGGCGCAACGTGCGCGACCATGGAGTCGCGACACGCGTGCGCCTCGTACGCTCGGATCTGTTCGATGCGCTCGGCGCTGCGTGCTACGACCTCATCGTCACGAATCCACCCTACGTCGATGCGAAAACGATGAACTCGCTTCCGCCGGAGTACGACTACGAGCCGCGCAGCGCGCTCGCCGCCGGCGCGGACGGGCTCGATCTCGTTCGCCGGATCCTGCGCGATGCGCCGGCGCACCTCGCGCCGCGCGGGCTGCTCGTCTGTGAGGTCGGCGA
>Ga0156084_121_pt7 | contig 36293 bp, 29 predicted proteins | sample RifCSPlowO2_02_FD_107737 | JGI IMG/M metagenome (GOLD analysis project Ga0156084, IMG submission 107737) | Betaproteobacteria bacterium RIFCSPLOWO2_02_FULL_66_14
GCGCGCAAGCGCATGCCGAAGCGGCGGGCGGCGACCGGCGCGATTCTCCCGACCTCCTTTCCTGCCTGGCGCCGCCCCCGCCGCGGTTCTCTAGCGCCTCGAGGGGCGCAGACGATTGTGCAAAACCACGCGACGCGCGATCCGGCGGATCCGAATGAGGATTCGCGAGCGCCAGCCGGCCGGCGCCGCCGAGCGCGGCATCCGAAAACCGGAAGGCATGGCGGATTCGATTCCGAGCGCGACATCGCCGTAAGCGGAATCGCGCTTCATGGCCGAGCCTTCGAGGCTTGCGCCGGTCGCGCAGGATTCGAATCGTTCACCGCGTCACCCGCCAGAACCAACGTGGCACCGGCGAGGACCAGACTCACGCTCAGGCCGATCGCCAGAGCCAGGGCGACCTGGGTTGCAAGCTCCACCGCGAAAATTCGAAATCTGCTCATCCTGGCCTCCGAGATCCTGACTCCGATTTGAGACCTCGAATGCGCACCTCGCGGGCGGGAAATGTGACAGACCGCGGGAGAAAGATGCAGCAAATATGACGCCACGCGTTCCGGTATAGTCGTTTCATGCCCCGCAGAATCGCGCTGGTCGAGGACGAACCGGCAATCCGCGCCAACTACGCCGAGGCGCTCCGCCGCCAGGGCTACGAAGTCTCCGCCTACGACGGCCGTCGCGGCGCGCTGGAAGCGTTTCGGGTCCGACTTCCCGACCTGGCGATCATCGACATCGGCCTCGGCGAGGACCCGGAAGGCGGATTCGCGCTGTGCAGGGAGTTGCGCGCCCTTTCTGCACAACTGCCGATCGTCTTTCTCAGCGCCCGCGATTCGGATTTCGACGTCGTTTCGGGGCTGCGCATCGGCGCCGACGACTACGTCACGAAGGACGCGAGCCTGCCGCAGTTGCTCGCGCGCGTCGGTGCGCTGTTTCGCCGCGTCGAGGCGTTGCAGGAGGCGCAGCCGGTGGAAGAACGCGTCGTCCGCGGCCAGCTCGAACTCGACCTCAAGCGCTTCAGCGCGCACTGGCAGGGCAGCCGGGTCGACCTGACGCTGACCGAGTTCTGGGTGGTGCATTCGCTCGCGCGCCATCCGGGCCACGTGAAGAATCGCGATCAACTGATGCGCGACGCCGAGCTGGTCGTGGACGATGCCACCGTGACCTCGCACGTCAAGCGGGTGCGAAGCAAGTTCGTCGCCGTCGATCCGGCCTTCGACTCGATCGAGACCGTGTACGGGATGGGTTACCGCTGGAAGGGCTGAGCCGATGCGCCTGACGCTGCGCTCGAAGCTCGGGCTCGTCGCCACGGTCCTGCTTGCGCTGCCGTGGGCCGGTTACCTTTACGTGCGCGAGACCGAGCGATTTCTTCTCGCCGCGCAGGAAGCCGCGCTCGGTGCGACCGCGCGCGCGGTGGCCACGGCGCTGCACGATCGACCGGGGCTGCTGGAGTACCGTACGAGCGACGAGTCGGCGCTGCGCCGCGAAGCCGAACGGGAACTGAAGCGACTTCGCGACGGCACCTCGTTGCTCGGCGAGAGCGACGAAGCGGCGCGCGGGCAGACCGCGAACGAAGAAATCGGCGCCATCCTGAAAGGGGTCGCGCGGGCGAGTTCGCGCATCTGGGTGGTGAGCCGGGACTACCGGGTGCTGGCGCTTGCCGGATCGTTGCATCGCACCGATCTGGTCGCGCAGGGCCCCGTGCAGCGGGCGCTCGGCTGGTTGATCGGCGCTCCGACCGAGGATTTCGACGAAGCCATCGCGGACGAGGCGATCGGCGCCGGCCGCGAGGTCGCCTCCGCCCTGCAGGGCGCCGCGGGCGCACGCACCCGCAATACGCGCGACAGCCGCGCGCGAATCGTCTCTGCCGCGCATCCGATCTGGGTCGGCGACCAGGTCGTGGGGGCGGTGGTCGTCGAGGAAACCACCAATCGCATCGCCTCGCTCACGACGCAGGCTCTGGAACGGCTTCTGATCGTGACACTGGCGACTTTTGCACTGGTCACTGCGGTGCTGTTGTGGTTCGCAACCCGGATTTCCAACCGCATCACCCGATTGCGCGACGAGGCCGAGGCCGCAATCGATGCGCGCGGGCGCGTGGCGCAGCTCGTGACGGGATCGGACTCGGCGGACGAAATCGGCGATCTGTCGCGAAGCTTCACGACCGCGCTCGGAAGGATGCGCCGCTACAGCGCCTATCTGGAGGAACTGGCCGGCCGGCTGTCGCACGAATTGCGCACTCCGATCGCCGTCGTCCGCTCGTCGCTGGAAAACCTGCGCGCGGCGCGCAGCAACGAGGAGATGCTCGTGTACGCGGCGCGCGCCGACGAGGGATTGGCGCGGCTCTCCACGATCCTGGCTCGCATGACCGAAGCGAGCCGGCTCGAACAAAGCCTTTCTTCCGCCACGAACGAGCGATTCGACGCGATTCAGGTGGTGCAGGGATGCACCGAGGGTTATCGCACCGCATACCGACAGGCGAGGTTCGACCTCGCGCTGCCGCACGGGCCGGTGATGCTGGAAGGCAGTGCCGACCTGATCGCGCAGATGCTCGACAAACTGGTCGAAAACGCGGTGGATTTCCATGAACCCGGAACGGTCATCGGCATCGCTTTGGACGCCGAAGGCAGGCTCAGCGTCACGAACCACGGTGCGAGGCTGCCGGAGGCGATCCGCGAGTCCTTGTTCGAGTCGATGGTCTCGGCGCGCACGGCGCGTGCAGGCGACAATCCGCATCTCGGGCTGGGCTTGTACGTGGCGCGGCTGATTGCGGAATTCCACGGCGGCGGTCTGAAGGCCGAAAACCTGCCGGATGGAAGCGGCGTCGCATTCACGGCATCGCTCAAAAATTCGCCTGGCGTGGACCTATAATCCGCAGCTTGCAAGCGCAGCAACTTCCTGGCGGAACGGTCGACCTGCTGATCATCGGCGGCGGCATCAACGGCGCGGGCATCGCGCGCGATGCGGCAGGACGCGGACTGTCCGTGATGCTCGTGGAGATGGACGACCTCGCGAGCGCCACTTCGTCGTGCTCCTCGAAACTCATCCATGGAGGCTTGCGCTATCTCGAGCACTTCGAGTTCCGGCTCGTCGCGGAAGCGCTTGCCGAGCGCGAAGTTCTGCTTTCGACCGCGCGCCACCTCGTCTGGCCGGCGCGCTTCATCATGCCGCACGTCCCGGAATTGAGGCCCCGCTGGATGATCCGCGCCGGCCTGTTCCTGTACGACCATCTCGGCCGCTGGGTCAAGGCGCCGCGTTCGCCAAGGCGGTCGCTCCCGGGCTCGCACGGCGTGCGGATCGATCGTGGACCATTGGCGGAGGCACTGAAACCGCAGTTCCGGCATGGCTTCGAGTATTCCGACTGCCGCGTCGACGACGCGCGACTCGTGCTCGCCAACGCCCTCTGCGCGCGCGAGTCGGGCGCGGTCGTGCTGACGCGGACCGCCTGCGTCGAAGCGCGCAGGCAGGAAGGAATCTGGCACGCGAAACTGTCGAACGGCGCCCTGGTTCAGGCTCGCGCAGTGGTCAATGCTGCGGGACCCTGGGTCAAGGAAGTGCTCAATCGCCACCTCGGCCAGCCGTCGCGGGATTCGGTGCGACTGGTGAAGGGGAGTCATATCGTCCTGCCGCAGCTCTATCCGGGCCAGCATGCGTTTCTGCTGCAGAACGACGATCGCCGTGTCGTGTTCATGATTCCCTACGAAGACCGTTACACCCTGGTCGGCACGACTGATGAAGAGGTGCCTGATGCGGAGCGGCCCGTGGCGAGTGCGGCGGAAATCGAGTATCTGTGCCGCGCGGTGAACCGCTACCTGAGGCGCTCCGTTTCGGCCGCCGAGGTCCTCTGGAGCTATGCGGGCGTGCGGCCACTGTACGACGACGGCACCAGCGATCCTTCCTCGGTCACGCGAGACTACACGCTGCGGCTGGACGCGCCGGCGCAGGCAGCGCCGGTGCTCTCGGTCTTCGGCGGCAAGATCACGACCTACCGAATGCTGGCCGAGCACGCGATGCAACAGCTCGCTCCGTTCTTTCCCGCGATGAAACCGGCGTGGACGGCGAGCCGGTCGCTGCCGGGGAGCGAGTTCGGCGGCGAGGGCCGCGATGCCGCCCGCGCAACCTTGTTTGCCCGGTTCCCGCAACTGCCGCGCGAGACTTTGGGTGGGATTTTCCGGCGCCACGGCGCGCGCGCGATCCAGGTGATCGGCGACGGTGAGCTCGGCGAGCATTACGGCGCCGGGCTGCACGAGCGCGAGCTGCGCCATTTCGTCGAGCACGAATGGGCCCGGACCGCCGAAGACGTTCTCTGGCGGCGCTCGAAGACGGGATTGCGGATGACGGAATCCGAGCGCGCGCGCGTCGCCGCGCGGCTGGCCGCATGATGCTGCCGCTTCGAGACTGGGACGCGCGGGAGATCCGCGGATTGCTCTTCGACATCGACGACACGCTGACCACCGACGGCCGGCTCGGGGCCGAGGCGTACCTAGCGATGCAGCGGTTGCACGAGGCCGGGAAACTCGTCGTGCCCGTCACCGGGCGCCCCGCAGGGTGGTGCGACCAGATTGCGCGGCTGTGGCCGGCCGACGCCGTCGTGGGGGAAAACGGCGCCCTGTATTTCCAGCGCTGCGAAGGGCGCCTGCTCAGGTGCTTTCACGACCCCGAAGCCTTGCGTGCCGAGCGGCGCGAGCGTCTCCGCGAAATCGCCCGGCGGATCCTCGACGCGGTGCCGGGGAGCGCGCTCGCTTCAGACCAACCGTACCGCGAGACCGATCTCGCGATCGACTACTGCGAGGACGTGCCCGCGCTTCCGCTCGAAGCGGCGGAACGCATCGCGGAGCTGATGCGCAAGGAGGGTCTCACCGCGAAAATCAGCTCGATTCACGTCAACGGCTGGTTCGGCGACTACGACAAGCTTGTCATGACTCGCAGGCTGTTCGCCGGGCGCTTCGGAGTCGATCTCGATCGCGACAACGCGCATTTCGCGTTCGCCGGGGACTCGCCCAACGACGCGCCGATGTTTGCGTTTTTCCGCCACTCGGTGGGGGTCGCCAACGTTGCGCGGTTCGACGGGCGTCTGGGCGCCTCTCCCAAGTACGTGACGCGCGCGGCGGCCGGCACCGGCTTTGCCGAATTGGTCGATCACCTGTTGCGCGTCCGGTGAGGCGCGCGGCGGCCTCGAACGGGCTTCGAATGGCCGCTCAACCGCGCGCCAGCACCGCTAGGAGGGGGTGACGGGGGAACCTGGGTTCCCCTGTACCCTAGCGCCGATGGATTGGTGGTGGGCCTACCTGCTGACCGGCGCTGCGGTCGGTTTCCTCGCCGGGTTGCTTGGCATCGGCGGCGGCATGGTGATGGTGCCGGCGCTCGTATTCATTTTCACCGCCAAGGGCTTTCCCGTCGCGCAGATCATGCACCTTTCGCTCGCGACCGGGATTGCGACGATCGTATTCACGTCGATCGCGAGCGTGCGCGCGCATCATGCCCATGGCGGCGTGGATTGGCCGATCGCGCGGGCGATGGCGCCCGGCATCGTCGCCGGGTCGTTCGCCGCGGCGCTCATCGCAGGCTTCGTGCCGACGCGCACGCTTGCGGTATTCTTCACCGGGTTCCTGTTCTTCGCCGCGACCCAGATGCTGTTTCACAGGCAGCCGAAAGCGACTCGTGGACTGCCGCGAACGGCGGGACTGTTCGCCATCGGAACTGCCATCGGCGGGCTCTCCAGCCTGCTCGCGGCGGGCGGGGCGTTCCTGTCGATCCCGTTTCTCACCTGGTGCAACGTGCCGTTGCGGCGCGCGATCGGAACGGCCGCCGCGATCGGCTTTCCGATTGCGGTCGCCGGATCGGCGGGCTACGTGCTTCAGGGCCTGCGCCTCGGGGGTCTTCCCGCGGGCAGTCTCGGATTCGTCTACCTGCCTGCGCTGGCGCTGATCGTCGCAACGAGCATGCTGGTCGCACCCTGGGGCGCGCGGCAGGCGCACCGCCTGCCGATCGGCCGGTTGCGAACCGTTTTTGCGTTCATGCTGTATGCGCTCGGAGCGCGCATGCTGACCACACTGTGGTAACCCATCGAACTGGATATGAGGAGCCGAACCGCATGCCTGGTCCCCTGTCGCACATCCGCGTTCTCGATCTTTCCAGGGTGCTCGCCGGACCCTGGGCAGGCCAGAATCTCGCCGATCTGGGCGCCGAAGTGATCAAGGTCGAACGCCCCGGCGCCGGGGACGATTCCCGGGCCTATGGACCGCCGTGGATCAAGGATCGCGATGGCCGCGATACCAGCGACTCCGCGTATTTCACTTCGGCGAACCGGGGAAAGAAATCGATCACCGTGGATCTTTCGAAGCCGCAGGGCCAGGCGATCGTCCGCGAGCTGGCGCGCGTCTGCGACGCCTTGATCGAGAATTACAAGTTCGGGGATCTCGGGCGCTACGGTCTGGGTTACGAAGACCTGCGGCCGCTGAATCCGCGTCTGGTGTACTGCTCGGTGACGGGTTTCGGCCAGACCGGTCCGTACCGCGATCGACCGGGCTACGATTTCATGATCCAGGGCATGGGCGGAATGATGAGCGTCACCGGCGAGCCCGACGGCGCTCCAGGAGGTGGGCCGCAGCGCGCGGGCGTCCCGGTGGCAGACATCATCACCGGCATGTACGCCTCGATTGCAATTTGCGCCGCGCTTGCGCACCGCGCCGAGACCGGAGCAGGGCAGCACCTCGACTTGGCGCTGCTCGACTCGCAGATCGCGATGCTCGCCTACCAGAACACGAATTACTTCTCCACCGGGACGCCGCCGCGGCGGATCGGTAATCTGCACCCCAACATCGTGCCGTACCAGCCGTTTCGTACGAGCGACGGCGAGGTCATCCTCGCCTGCGGCAACGACAACCTCTACCGGAAATTCTGCGAGGCGGCGGGCTGCGCGGAACTGGCCCGCGACCCGCGGTTCGCCACCAACGGCCAGCGCGTCGGAAACCGCGCGGAACTGACGCGCCTGCTGCAGGCCGTGTTCGTCGAGCGCAGCACGAGCGAGTGGATCGAACTGCTCGAGGCCGCAGGTGTGCCGAACGGGCCGATCAATGACATCGCACAGGTTTTCGAGGAACCGCAGGTGAAGGCGCGCGGCATCCGCATCGAGGCGGAGCATCCGGTCGCAGGCCCGCTGGCGATGGTGGCGAGCCCGATGCGGTTTTCCGCAACTCCGCTCGAGCACAAAGTGCCGCCACCGCTGCTCGGGCAGCACACCGACGAGATCCTGCGCGCGTTGCTCGGAAAGAGCGACGGCGAAATCCGTCGACTTCGCGCCGATCGCATCGTGTGAATCGCGGCCGGATCGGCGGCGAGGAATCGCGCCGGTCGTCAGCCTGCCTTCCAGAGGTCGCGCGAGGCGGCGAGGTGGCCCTTCACGAAGCCCTCGTGATAGTCCTCGATCCGCTGCAGGTCGTAGACGTAGTTCACCATCATCCCGAAGGATTCGCTGAGTCCGCGGCGCGAGCGATTCGCCGCCGGATTCAGGCGCTCGATCCGGGCGCCGTTGTTGAGGTGAAACTTCGCCACGGGATCGCTCGCCGGATCGCCGTCGCGCGTCGCGTATAGATAGGCTGCGCCGAGAAAGCGGAGCGCATCCCGTAGCGGACGCTCCAGGGCTTCGATGCGTTCGGCGTCGGCAGACAGCCCACCGGATTGCAGCGCGGCGGCGATCACGGCGCGCGCGCTTTCGATGCGCGGCATGAATCCGCGCGGCATCCGCTGCGCGTCCAGATTCGCACCGGAGCGCAGCCAGGATGCGAATCCGGGCATCGGGGAGAGCGTGCAGAACCGCTTCAGTCCGGGGAATTCGCGGCGCAGAATTTCGCACACGCGCTTGATGAGGAAGTTGCCCAGGGAAACGCCGCGCAGCCCCGGCTGGCAGTTCGAAATCGAGTAGAACACCGCGCAGCGCTCGGCCTCGCGGTCCGTGCTCTCGTCGTGGTTCTCGATCAGCGGTGCCACGGCGGCCGGCATCTCTTCCAGCAGGGCCACTTCAACGAAGATCAGCAGTTCATCAGGCAGCGCAGGATGCAGGAAGGCGAAGCAACGCCGATCGGGCTCGAGCCGACGCCGCAGGTCGTCCCAGTCGCGGATCGCGTGCACCGCTTCGTGCCGGATGATCTGCTCGAGCAGGCTCGCCGGAGAACTCCAGTCGACGCGGACCAGATCGAGGAACGCCGGGCTGAACCAGGACCCGAACAGGTGCGTGAAGTCGGCGTCGACCGCAGCAAGCGCCGGGTTGCCCTTCATCGCTTTCAGCAGATCCACGCGCATGTTCACCAGATTCGCGGTGCCGCTCGGGGCGCGGTTGATCCGCCGCAGCAATTCCTGCCGCGCGGGCTCCACCGTCTCGAGCAGCTGTGCCAGGGACTCCGGCGAGGGGTGCTCGGCGTACGCGCGGGCGCTTCCGAGCACCCGCTCGGGGTCGGGCGAGTAACGCGCAGCGAGCAGGGCGAAAAATTCGCTGCGCGCAGGCTCATCGAGCTCCCGGTAATGCTCCATCGCCTGCCCGGCAAACTTGGTGCTGTTGGCGGCACCGCGTTCGCCGAGCAGCAAGTCGCAGGTCTCCTGCAATCGGCGCAGCGCCGCGGCATCGCGGCCGCGGCGCGTGCGGAACAGCCGGTCGAAAAGATTAACCGCCACGGCTGCACCGAAGCGCGCTCAGCCGCGCCTCTGCGGCCGTCATGCCGCGACGCGCTGCTGCGCGGGCTTGCTGGCGGCGAGATACGCCATCGCGGCCTGCACGCCCTCGCACCGCGCGGGTACGCCCGCGATCGTCAGACCCATTTCGCAGCCGGCGAGCGTGCCGACGAGCGACAGATCATTGAAATCGCCGAGGTGACCGATGCGGAACACCTTGCCGGCGAGCTTTCCCAGTCCCGTCCCGAGAGACATGTCGAAATTCTCGAGGATGATCCGTCGCAACCGGTCCGCGTCGTGCCCGGCTGGCAGGATCACCGCGGTGAGCGAGCCGCTGTACTCGGCCGGGTTGGACGCAAGCACCTCCAGACCCCAGGCGCGCACGGCGCGTCGGGTCGCTTCCGCGTGGCGCTGATGGCGCGCGAAAACGGTCTCGAGGCCCTCTTCCTCCAACAGCATGTGCAGCGCCTCGCGCAGACCGTAGAGCAGGTTCGTCGCCGGGGTGTACGGAAAATATCCGGAGGGTGCGCTCGCGAGCATTTCGTCCCAGCCCCAATACGAGCGCGGCAGCTTTGCCGAGCGCGACGCGGCGAGCGCCCGCTCCGAAATGGCGTTGAACGACAGTCCGGGCGGAAGCATGAGCCCCTTCTGCGATCCGCCGACGGTGACATCGACACCCCACTCGTCGTGCCGGTAATCGATCGAGGCCAGCGAGGAAATCGTGTCCACCATGAGCAACGCCGGATGACCCGCGGCGTCGATCGCTTTACGCACCTCCGCGATGCGAGAAGTCACGCCGGTGGAGGTTTCGTTGTGCACCACGCATACGGCCTTGATGCGTCCTTCGCCATCGGCGCGCAGGCGCGTCTCGATCGCCTGCGGATCGGCGCCGGTGCGCCAGTCCCCGGGCAGGAATTCCGGGCGCAGACCGAGCCGGACTGCCATCTTTTGCCAAAGCGTCGCGAAATGCCCGGTCTCGTACATCAGCACCGCATCGCCCGGCGATAGTGTGTTGACGAGCGCCGCTTCCCACGCGCCCGTTCCGGAGGCCGGATAGATCACGACCGCCCCCTTCGCCTTGAATACGCGCCGCAGGCCGTCGAACACCGTCTTGCCGAGATCGGCAAACTCCGGTCCGCGATGGTCGATGGTGGGGGCGTTGAGGGCCCGCAGGACCCGGTCCGGCACGTTGGTCGGGCCTGGAATCTGCAGGAAATGCCGTCCGGACTTGTAGCTCATGGGTTTGACTTCCTATTGCATGCAAAACGGTTATTTGTAACTGCTAAAGAAAAACGTCGAAGCATATTCCAGAGGCTTTTTGCATTTTGCATGCAAACATGACAGAATGCAAGCATGACCCCTGCGAAATCCGCAAGCATCGCGTCGATCGACCCGATCGAGCGCCGCCCGCTGCACGAGGCCGCGATCGACCGCCTTCGGGAGTTGATCTTTCAGGGGGAATTGACCCCCGGGTCGCGCCTGAACGAACGCCTGCTCGCGCAGCGACTCGGCATTTCGCGCACGCCGCTGCGCGAAGCGTTCAAGCTGCTCGCCGCCGAGGGGCTGGTCGAGCTGCTGCCGAATCGCGGCGCGATCGTCGCGCAGCTGGACGCGGTGCGAATCGGCGAGACGCTGCAGGTGATGGGCGCGCTCGAGGCGCTGATCGGCGAACTCGCGTGCAGGCAGGCGAGCGATGCATCGATCGACGAGGTCCGCGCGCTGCATTTCGAGATGCGCGCGGCGCATGCGCGGCGCGATCTCGCAGCTTATTTTCGTCACAATCAGTCGATCCATCTGCGGCTTGCGGAAGCTGCGGGCAATGCGATTCTTGCGCAGACCTACCGCCAGCTCAACGCCAACGTGCGCCGCGTCCGCTACATGGCGAACCTGTCCGCCGAGCGCTGGGACGCCGCGGTACGCGAACACGACGCCATCCTCGACGCGCTTTCGATGCGTGACGGCGAGCGGCTGAAGTCGCTTCTCTCGGAGCACCTGGCGCACAAGACGGCTTCTGTACTGGCGGCGCTCGAGCCGGCGCAGGCGGCGGCATGAACGCGCCGGCCGCGGTCCGGCCGCGATCGATCGCGCCGGGCGAACCCGGGCTGGCGGCGCGCTTGCGCGCGGCGATCGACGGCGAGGTGCTGTTCGATGCCGCGAGCCGCGCCCGCTACTCGACCGACGCTTCGATCTACCAGGTCGAGCCGATCGGCGTCGTCGTGCCGCGCAGCGAGGAGGCGGTCCGCGCGACGATTGCGCTCGCCGCCGAAGCGCGCGTTCCGCTGCTGCCGCGCGGCGCCGGGAGTTCGCAATGCGGGCAGACGGTCGGCACGGCGCTCGTCATCGACGACTCGAAATTCCTCAACCGCGTGATCGAGCTCGATGTTTCCGAGCGGCGCGTCGTGGTGCAGCCGGGAATCGCGCTGGATCGGCTGAACGCCGAGCTTCGGCCGCACGGGCTGTGGTTTCCGGTCGACGTGTCGACTTCGGCCCAGGCGACCCTCGGCGGCATGGCGGGCAACAATTCCTGCGGCTCGCGCTCCATCGCCTACGGCAACATGGTGCACAACGTCCTCGCGATCGACGCCGTCACTGCCACGGGCGCCCAGTGGCGCTTCGGACCGATGGGCCGTGCCGACGGTCCCGCGGACTACCGCGATTTCGTGCAGCGGTTACGCGCGTTGTACGAGCGCGAGAAGGCCGAGATCTCCGCGCGCTTTCCGCAGGTCATGCGCCGGGTCGCCGGCTACAACCTCGATCATCTCGGTCCGCCGCACGCCAACGCCGCGCATCTCCTGGTCGGATCCGAGGGCACGCTCGCTTACTTCGAGCGCCTGCACCTGAAGCTGTCGCCGCTTCCGGCCGCGCGGGTTCTGGGGGTGTGCCATTTCCCGCGCTTCTATACCGCGATGGATGCCGCGCAGCACATCGTCAGGCTGGGTCCGACGGCAGTGGAATTGGTGGATCGCGCCATGATCGGTCTGGCGCGCGAAATCCCGGCGTTTGGCAAGACGGTGAACGCGTTCATTCAGGGCGAGCCGGATGCGATCCTGCTGGTGGAGTTTGCGGGTGAGGACGCCCAGGAGCCGCGCCGAAAACTGAAGGGCCTGGTCGAGCTGATGAGCGACCTGGGCCTGCCGGGCAGCGTCGCAGAGATCGTCGAGGCGAAGCCGCAGAAGGACCTCTGGGAAGTGCGCAAGGCGGGTCTCAACATCATGATGTCGATGAAGGGCGATGGAAAGCCCGTGTCCTTCATCGAGGACTGCGCGGTCCCGCTCGAACACCTCGCCGAGTACACCGACCGGCTGACGCAGGTGTTCGAGAAGCACGGCACTCGCGGCACCTGGTATGCCCACGCATCCGTCGGGTGTCTGCACGTGCGGCCGGTGCTCGACATGCGACGCGAGGGCGCGCGCCAGATGCGGGCGATCGCCGAGGAAGCCTGCGCGCTTGTACGCCAGTTCAAGGGCGCGTATTCGGGTGAGCACGGCGACGGCCTGGTGCGCTCGGAGTGGATCGCACCGATGCTCGGCGGGCGCCTGACCTCGGTGCTTGCGGAAATCAAGTCCTGGCTCGATCCGCAGGCGCTGATGAATCCCGGAAAAATCGTCAATCCGAGCCGCATGGACGACGCGTCGCTGTTCCGGTTCAAGCCGGGCTACCGGGCGATTCCGCTACGGCCCGCGCTCGACTGGAGCGAATGGGGCGGTTACGACAAGGCGGTCGAAATGTGCAACAACAACGGGCACTGCCGGAAGTTCGATGCCGGCACGATGTGCCCTTCGTACCGCGCCACGCGCGACGAGCTGCACGTCACTCGCGGCCGCGCCAACACCCTGCGGCTCGCGCTCTCGGGCCAGCTGCCGCTCGACGAGGCGAAGGAAGCACTCGATCTGTGCGTCGGCTGCAAGGGCTGCAAGCGGGAGTGCCCGACCGGCGTCGACATGGCGCGCATGAAAATCGAATACCTGGCGCAGTACCGCAAGCGCCACCCGCTTTCGCTTCGCGATCGCGCGATCGCATACCTGCCGCGCTACGCGCCGATCGCGGCGCAGATGGCGCCGCTTGCAAATCTGGGCACGCGAATTGCGGGGCGCATGCTCGGGTTCACCGGCAAGCGCTCGCTGCCGAGCTGGCGCCGCGACGCGTTCGTCGGTGCGGCCGACGCCGGCGCCGACGTCGTGCTCCTCGTCGACACGTTTACGCGCTACTTCGAGCCGGAGAACGCCCGCGCGGCGCTCCGTGTGCTCGCGGCGGCGGGGCACCGAGTGCACGTCACCGAACCCCTCTGTTGCGGGCGCACGTTTCTCTCGGTGGGCCTGGTGGAGCACGCCAAAGCCGAGGCGAATCGAATGCTTGCTGCCCTGCAGCCGTTCGTGGAGCGAGGCGTGCCCGTAGTCGGCCTGGAACCGTCGTGCCTGCTGACGCTGCGCGACGAGCTGACGGCGATGCTTCCGGGCAAGGAATCCGAAGCGCTTGCACGGCACGCATTTCTGATCGAGGAATATCTCGCACGGGAAAACGAAGCCGGCCGGTTAAAACTCGCGCTCAAGCCGGTTGCCGCGCGGACGCTCCTGCACGGGCATTGCCACCAGAAGGCGTTCGACGCGATGCGTCCGGTCGAGCGCGTGCTGCGATTCATTCCCGGGCTCGAAGTCGAGACGATCGAATCGAGCTGCTGCGGAATGGCGGGCAGCTTCGGCTACGAGGCGGAACACTACGAAATTTCCATGAAGATGGCCGAGGCGAGCCTGCTGCCCGCGGTGCGCAGCGCGCCGCCGGACTCAACCGTCGTCGCCGACGGCACCAGTTGCCGGCAGCAGATCGCTCACGGCACGGGGCGTCAGGCGGTGCACGCGATCAGGATGCTCGATCAAGCGCTGCCTTGAGGCGTTCTTGCGGACGCCTGGGAATTGCGGTTTTCCCCGATCTCGGCTTTTCGGCGAGATTCATGCCGAAAAGCCGAGACCATGAAGCGGCGATGTCCGCCTCCCGCTCGATTTGGAGTTCGTTAGATCCCGGCTTTTCGGAATGAATCTTTCCGAAAAGCCGGGACCCTGAGAAGTCAAAATCCGTTTGCCCTCAGCACTTCGGCAGCCAGCGCAGCAACCACTCTTTCGCCCGCTGGCGAGCGTGGCGGGTTGCGATTCTTTCTTCCGGCGTCTGATCGCGCCTGAAATCGAACGCGCGCCGCGCCAGCGGATACATCTGCAACTCGACCGGCACGCCGCGTTCCCACAGCGCGTAGAAGGCGCGTCCGTTCGACAGGCGCCGAACCTCGAAATCCTGCTCGCCGATCAGCATCAGCACCGGCGCCTTGATCGTCTGCACTTCGGGCGCGAACGAGTAGATCTGCGCCGGTTCCGGCGCGTTCGGATTCTGGAAGTGGCCGTAATAGGAGACGATGGCGGCGACGTCCTGCGGTCGTTTTGCCGCAAGCCGCAGCGCGTAATAGGGCCCGCGCGACACCCCGACGATGCCCACCGGTCCCTTGCAGGCCTCCGGGCGTTTGAGCAGCGCCTCGAGTGCAGCCTCGACGTCGGCCTCGGTCTCGGGGTCGTGCGCCACGGGCCAACGCTCGATCAGGCGGCCCTTCTGCCAGTCCGGCGCGAGCACCAGGAACCCCTGCGAGGCGAGTTCGCGCACGTGGGCACGCTCCTCGTCCTCGTAGCCGCGGCGCGCGTGGACAAAGAGCACGGGTCGAAAGGGCCCCGCGCCTTCCGGGCGAACGAGTTCCGCCGGAACGTCGATGCCGTTGGCGCGAAGGTTCAGCAGCTCCGCCGATTGCGCAGCGACCCATAGCGGCCAGGCAGCGAGAAGCGCGGCCGAGAGCGTTCTCAAGTGCGCCTGCCGCTCCAGTAAACGAGGCCGAGCCCAGCCGCGATCATCGGCAGGCTGAGCCATTGCCCCATGGAAAGCCCGAGCGCGAGCAAGCCGAGAAAGTCATCCGGTTCGCGCGCAAATTCGACCGCGAACCGGAAAACGCCGTAGCCGAGCAGGAACACGCCGGAAATCTGGCCGCGCGGCCGCGGTTTCGACGAAAACCACCACAGCAGTGCGAACAACGCGAGGCCCTCCAGCGCCATCTCGTAGAGTTGCGACGGATGCCGTGGCAGGGGCCCTGCGCCACGGAACACCATTCCCCAGGAAACCTCGGTCACCCGGCCCCAGAGTTCGCCGTTGATGAAATTGCCCAGGCGCCCGGTCGCAATTCCAAGCGGCACGAGCGGCGCGAGGAAATCCATCACGTCGAACCACGCGAGGCGATGCCGGCGGGCAAAGAACACCATTGCGAGCAGAACGCCGAGGAACCCGCCGTGAAACGACATGCCCCCCTGCCAGATGGCGAAGATCTCGAGCGGATGCTCGGCAAAGTGCGCCGCCTTGTAGAACACGACGTACCCCAGGCGCCCGCCGAGGATCACTCCGACGATCGCAGCGAACAGCAGATCGTCGAACTGCGCCCGCGTGAGGAGCGCGGTGCCGGACGGCGTGGCGGCGCGAATTCTCCGGGTTCCAAGCCACCAGGCAGCAGCGAATCCCGCAAGGTACATGAGCCCGTACCAACGTACCGCCAGGGGGCCGACGGAGAACGCGACCGGATCGATTTGGGGATGGATGAGCACGCTAAAATGGAATTCTAATATGCAAAGGAGACCCGCATGGCGTTCAACCGCAGGAGCCGGCTCATCACGCAGGGCGTCGCACGTTCTCCGAATCGCGCGATGCTGCGCGCCGTGGGCTTCAAGGACGGCGATTTCGACAAACCCATCGTCGGCGTCGCCAACGGCCACTCGACGCTCAATCCGTGCAACGCCGGGATCCAGCCGCTCGTCGATCGCGTCGTCGCGGCGCTCGAGGCCTCGGGGGCAAAACCGCAGATGTTCGGGTTTCCCACAGTCACCGACGGGATCGGCATGGGCACCGAGGCGATGAAGTATTCGCTCGTATCGCGAGAAGTCATCGCGGACGCGATCGAGACCTCGGTCAACGGCCAGGCGATGGACGGAGCGGTGGTCGTCGGCGGCTGCGACAAGAACATGCCCGGCGGCGTGATGGCCCTCGCGCGCATGAACGTTCCGGGAATTTTCGTCTACGCCGGGACCATCAAGCCGGGAGTCTGGAAGGGCCAGACGCTGACCATCGTGAGCCCGTTCGAAGCGGTCGGGGCTTTCGGCGCGGGCAAAATGTCGCGGGAGGATTTCGACGGCATCGAGAGAAACGCCTGCCCAACGGTGGGGGCCTGCGGCGGCATGTACACCGCCAACACGATGTCTTCGTCGTTCGAGGCGCTCGGCATGAGTCTGCTCGGTTCGTCGCAGATGGCTTCGCCGGACGCCGAAAAAGCGGACTCCGCTGCCGAATCGGCGCGCGTGCTGGTCGAAGCCGTGAAGCGCGACCTCAAGCCGCGCGACATCATCACGCGCAAGTCGATCGAGAACGCAGTCGCGCTCGTCATGGCGACCGGCGGCTCGACCAACGCGGTGCTGCACTACCTCGCGATTGCGCGCGCGGCGGGCGTGCGCTGGACGATCGATGACTTCGAGCGCGTCCGGAAGAAGGTTCCGGTGCTCTGCGATCTCAAGCCGTCGGGTGAGTACGTCGCCGTCGATCTGCACCGCGCGGGCGGCGTGCCGCAGGTGCTGAAAATCCTCCTCGAACACGGCGTGCTGCACGGCGAATGCGTGACGATTTCGGGCCGCACGCTCGCCCAGGAGCTGAAGGGCGTTCCGTCCGAGCCGCGCGCGGGCCAGAAGGTCATCCGGCCCTGGTCGAAGCCGATGTACCCTCAGGGGCACCTCGCAATCCTGAAAGGCAATCTCGCCACCGAGGGCTGCGTCGCGAAGATCACCGGTCTGAAGAACCCCTCGATCACCGGCCCCGCGCGCGTGTTCGATTCGGAAAACGCGTGCATGAAGGCGATCATGGCGAAGCGCATTCGGCCCGGCGACGTGATCGTGATTCGCTACGAGGGGCCCAAGGGCGGACCGGGAATGCGGGAAATGCTGGCGCCGACTTCGGCGCTGATCGGGCAGGGTTTCGGAGAATCGGTCGGGCTGCTGACCGACGGGCGGTTTTCCGGCGGCACCTGGGGCATGGTCGTCGGGCACGTCGCGCCCGAAGCCTACGTGGGCGGCGTGATCGCGCTGGTGAAGGAGGGCGATGCGATCACGATCGATGCGCGCAAGCGCCTCATCCACCTGGACGTGCCGGCGAAGGAAATCGCGGCGCGGCGCAGGAAATGGAAGGCGCCCAGGCCGCGCTACACCCGAGGTCTGCTCGCGAAATACATGAAGCTCGTCTCGACCGCGTCGCAGGGTGCAGTGACGGACTGGGACACACCGGGTTCCTAGAAGCTCGATCCGGGTTCCTGCAGGAACCCGGTTTCTTCGGCGGTGCCGGCGCGGCCGAGCGCCGCGTTGCGATGGGGAAACCGACCGAAGCGTTTCACGATTTCCCAGTGCCGCAGTGCCCACTGGTAGTTCGGGTGGCCGGCGAACAGCTGCAGGGCTTTTTCCTGGTCCGCGAGCGCCTCGCTGTGCTCAAAGGGAAGATAGAAAAAGGTGCGCGCGGCGTCCGCAAGCCCGCGATCGAATCCTGAAGCGACCGCGTGGCGCGCCGCCTCGAGCGCCGGCGCGTCGGTCGCGAACGCGCGCCGCGCATCCGGCCCGGGATCCCGGAACAGGTTGCGCGGAAACTGGTCGAGCAAGAGGATGAGCGCGAGGCAGTCTCCCGGTTCGCTCTTCCAGTGCCCGATCGCGCCGCTCGCCGCGCTTTCGTAGAGGTCGTGGAAGCGCGCCCGGATCTCGGCGTCGAACGCCGGATCCTTGCGAAACCATTCCTTGCGCATTTCGCTGCCGCGGAACCAGAAATCCAAGACCGCTTGCGCGCGCGGGTCTTTGCAGGGAGGCATCGCGGTATGCTGCGCGAAATTCGGTCTCGGAGCAACGCGTGGCCAATCGTCTCGCCCAGGAAACCTCCCCTTATCTTCAGCAGCATGCGGACAACCCGGTGGATTGGTACGCCTGGGGCGAGGAGGCGCTTGCGCGGGCGCGCAACGAAGACAAGCCGATTCTGCTCTCGGTCGGTTATTCCGCGTGCCACTGGTGCCACGTGATGGCGCGCGAGAGTTTCGAGGACGAGATGGTCGCCGCGGTGATGAACCGGCATTTCGTCAACATCAAGGTCGATCGCGAGGAGCGGCCCGACATCGATCACATCTACCAGACGGCGCATCAGATGCTCGCGCGCGGCGCGGGTGGCTGGCCGCTGACGATGTTTCTCGCCCCGGACGGTGCGCCGTTCTTCGGCGGCACCTACTTCCCGAAGGACGCGCGCTACGGCCTGCCCGGATTCCGGGGCCTGCTGGAGCGCATCGCCGCGGTGTGGCACGAACGGCGTGCGGAAATCGTGGAACAGGGGGAGCAAGTCCGAGTGGCGCTCGGCCGCACGCTGCCATCGCGCAAGGCAAGTCGCGCAGAACTCTCCGGCGCGGCGCTCGATGCGCTCATCGGCCAGCTACGCGCCAACTTTGATGCGCGCCATGGCGGTTTTGGCAGTGCGCCGAAGTTCCCGCATCCGAGCGATCTCGAACTCTGCCTTCGCATGGGCGAGGTCGGAATCGTCGAAACGACGCTGCGCAGAATGTGCGAGGGTGGAATCTACGATCAGCTCGGCGGCGGATTCTGCCGCTACAGCGTCGACGCCGAATGGATGATTCCGCATTTCGAAAAGATGCTCTACGACAACGGCCCGCTGCTCGCGCTGCTTGCCGATGCGTGGCTCGTAACGCGAGAGCCGCTGTTTGCGCGCTGCGCCGCGCAGACCGCGGAGTGGATGCAGCGCGAAATGCACTCGCCCGAAGGCGGCTTCTATTCCTCGCTCGACGCGGACTCGGAACACGAAGAGGGCAAATTCTACGTCTGGGACCGCGACGAGGCGCGCGAGCTGCTCACGGCTTCGGAATGGGACGCCGTCGCGCCGCACTATGGATTCGACAAGGCGGCCAACTTCGAGGGGCGCTACTGGCACCTGCGCGTGGCGCAACCGCTCGCTCCGGGCGCCGACGCGCTGCTTGCGTCGGCGCGCGCCAAACTGCTGGCCGCGCGCGACAAACGCGTGCGACCGGGCCGCGACGAGAAGGTGCTCGTTTCATGGAACGCGCTTGCGATCCGCGGCCTCGCGCACGCGGGGCGCGTGTTCGCGCGCCCCGAGTGGATCGTTGCCGCGCGGCGCGCCTTCGATTTCATTCGCGCGCAGATGTGGCGCGATGGTCGACTGCTTGCGACCGCGAAGGACGGGCGGGCGCATCTGGCCGCCTACGTCGACGACTATGCCTTCCTGCTGCACGCGCTGGTCGAACTCATGCAATGCGAGTTCGAGCCTTCGGATCTCGAGTTCGCCGGCCGGCTGGCCGACGTGCTGCTCGAGCAATTCGAGGACCCGGAGGCCGGCGGGTTCTTCTTCACCGCCCGGGATCATGAGCAGCTCGTTCATCGTCCAAAGCCCGGGCACGACTCGGCGATGCCCTCAGGGAACGGGGTTGCAGCCTTCGCGCTCAATCGACTGGCGGCGCTCACGGGCGAGGATCGGTACGCGCGGGCTGCCGAGCGCGTGCTGGGGTTGTTCTACCCGCAGATGCTCGAATACCCGGCCGGGTTCGGCATGCTCGCCCAGGCGCTCGACGAAGTCCTCAGGCCCCCTGCGACTCTCGTCCTGGGGGGCGCGCCGGGACCGGTGGCGGCTTGGATTGCGAGCCTGGCGTCTGAATACCTGCCCGATAGCATAATTCTCGGCATTCCGGATGGCCTCGCCGGGCTTCCCCCCTTGCTCGACAAACCCGCTCGCCCGGGGCCGGTGAACGGATGGCTTTGCCGCGGAACGACCTGCCTGGAACCCAGCACGGATCTGGACGCGCTCAAGCAGGCTTGCCGAAGATCAAGAGCCTGCGCGGAACGATGATTTTGGGGCTGCGTCAAGGTATGATTACGCGCCATTTTTCAACCCAAACCTGACCCCCCAATTCCGGAGGCTGCATGACGCAAGTGAAATTCGGATCGATCATTCTGGCTGCTGCCGTAGCGGCTGCGCTCGCCGCTTGCGGCGAGCAGAAACCGGCGCCCAAGGCAGAGGCCGCGAAGGCGCCGCCGCCACCCTCGATGGAAATCAAGATCGGCCACGTCGCGCCGCTGACCGGCGGGATCGCGCATCTGGGCAAGGACAACGAGAACGGCGCGCGCCTCGCGATCGAGGAAGCCAACGCCGCCAAGATCAAGATCGACGGCAAGGAGGTCAAGTTCGTGCTCGTTGCCGAAGACGATCAGGCCGATCCCAAGGTGGGCACGACGGTGGCGCAGAAACTGGTGGACGCCAAGGTCGCCGGCGTGGTCGGCCATCTGAATTCCGGCACTTCGATTCCGGCCTCGCCGCTTTACAGCCAGGCCGGCATTCCGGTGATCTCCGGCTCGGCCACCAACCCCAAGCTCACCGAGCAGGGTTTCAAGACCCAGTTCCGGGTCGTGGCGCGCGACGATCAGCAGGGTCCGGCGATCGCCAATTTTCTCGCGACCGAGAACAAACCGAAGCTGGTCGCGGTGATCGACGACGCCACCGCTTACGGCGAAGGCATCGCCAACGAAGTCGAGAAGACCCTCAAGGCGGCCAATGTCAAGGTGCTGCCGCGCGAAAAGGGCACCGACAAGACGACCGACTGGAAGGCCGTGCTCACCAAGCTCAAAGGCAAGGCGCCGGATGCCGTGTTTTATGGCGGCATGGACGCCACTGGCGGACCGCTCATGAAACAGGGGCGCGAACTCGGCATCAAGGCGGTGTTCTCGTTCGGCGACGGCGCCTGCACCGACGAGATGACCAAGCTCGCCGGGCCCGCCGCGGAAGGGCTGCTGTGCTCGCAGGCGGGCATTCCGCCGCAGGCCGCGTCCAAGGCATTCCTCGACGCCTACAAGAAGAAGTACAACGTCGATCCGATCCTGTATGCGCCCTTCACCTACGACGCGACCAACCTGCTGATCGCGGCGATGAAGAAAGTCGACTCGGCCGATCCGGCGAAGTACCTGCCGGAACTGGCGAAGAGCGAGTTCTCGGGCGCCACGGGCAAGATCGCGTTCGACGCCAAGGGAGACCGCAAGGACGCCGAGATCACGATATTCACGATGAAGGGCGGCAAGATCGAGCCGGTCGCGGTGGTCAAGGGCGGCAGCACGATGTCGTACGCCGATTTCCTGAAGTCGATGGGCGGCGGCTGATCGCGCGCTGAATCTGTGGGCGAAAACGGCACCTGCGGGTGCCGTTTTTGCATCTGCTAGGCTTCGCCCGGCATGGACATCTTTCTCCAGCAGGTGATCAACGGACTCACGCTGGGCAGCGTCTATGCGGTCGTGGCGCTCGGCTACACCATGGTGTACGGCATCATCCAGCTGATCAACTTCGCGCACGGCGAGGTCGTGATGATCGGCGCCATGGTCGCGTTCTCGGTGATCACCACGCTGGCAGCGGCGGGCCTGCCGCCGCTCGCGCTGGTGCTGCTCGGCGTCGCCTGCGCGATGGTGGTGTGCATGCTGGTCGGCTACGGCGTCGAGCGCCTCGCCTACCGGCCGTTGCGCGGCGCGCCGCGCCTCGCGCCGCTGATCACCGCGATCGGCGTGTCGATCATCCTGCAGCATGTCGCGATGCTGGTATGGACGCGCAACGTGATCGCCTTTCCGCAGATCATCAAGATCGAGCTCTACACCTTCGGCGGCGCGACCATCACCAACGTGCAGCTCGCCATCGTCGTGCTGTGCGTCGTGATCATGGCCGGGCTCGCCGGGCTGGTGTACCGCACCCGCCTCGGGGCCGCGATGCGCGCCACGGCGCAGAATTCGAAGGTCGCCGGACTGATGGGCATCGACGTCAATCGCGTGATCGCGGCGACCTTCGTGATCGGCGCGGCGCTCGGCGCGGTGGCTGGCGTGATGGTCGGCACCTACTACGGCATCGCGCAGTACACGATGGGTTCGATCCTCGGGCTGAAGGCGTTCGCCGCCGCCGTGCTGGGAGGCATCGGCAACATCCCGGGCGCGATGGTCGGCGGTGTGCTGCTCGGCGTGGTCGAGGCGCTCGGCGCCGGCTATATCGGCGACCTGACCGACCTGTGCCGTTACGGCTGGCTCGCCAGCCTGCTCGACGAGCGCTGCGCGCAGGGCGGGCATTTCATCCTGTTTGGCTCCAACTATCAGGACGTGTTCGCGTTCGTGGTGCTGATCCTGGTGCTGGTGTTCCGGCCTTCCGGATTGCTCGGCGAGCGGGTCGGCGACCGCGCATGAGGCCGCTGCTCGACACGCGCGGCAAACCGGCGCTGGTGTGGCTGGGGGTGGCGATCGTCGCGCTGGCCCTGCTCGCGCTGCCGTTTGCGCTCGCCACCGCCGGCACGACCTGGGTGCGCGTCGCCAACTACGCGATCCTCTACGTGCTGCTTGCGCTTGGCCTGAACATCGTCGTCGGCTTCGCCGGGCTGCTCGATCTCGGCTACATCGCCTTCTACGCGGTCGGCGCCTACGTCTACGCGCTGCTGGCGAGCCCGCACTTCGGCCTGCACCTGCCGTTCTGGGTGATCCTGCCGATCGGCGCCGCGGTGGCGGGGTTCTTCGGCGTTCTGCTGGGTGCACCGACGCTCAAGCTGCGCGGCGATTACCTCGCGATCGTCACCCTGGGCTTCGGCGAAATCGTGCGCATCTTCCTGAACAACCTGTCGCGCCCGGTCAATATCACCAACGGCCCTCAGGGCGTCGCTCAGATCGATCCGATCCGGATCGGGCCGCTCGACCTTTCGCGCAGCGACACCTGGCTCGGGCTCACTTTCAGCGGCCCGCTCAAGTACTACTACCTGCTGCTCGCGTTCGTGCTGGTGATCATCGTGATCAACATCCGCCTGCAGAATTCGCGCATCGGCCGTGCCTGGGAGGCGGTGCGCGAGGACGAGATCGCGGCGCGCGCCATGGGCATCGACACGACGCGCATCAAGCTGCTCGCCTTCGCCATGGGCGCGACCTTCGGCGGCGTCGCGGGCGGCATGTTCGCGGCGATCCAGAGCTTCATCTCGCCGGAGAGTTTCGTGCTGGTCGAGTCGATCATGGTGGTGGCGATGGTGGTGCTGGGCGGCATGGGCAACATCTGGGGCGTGATTCTCGGGGCACTGCTGCTTTCCTTCGTGCCCGAGATCCTGCGCTGGACGGTGGAGCCGATGCAGCATGCCATGTTCGGCGAGCAGTTAGTCGCCCCCGAGGTGATCCGGATGCTGATTTTCGGGTTGGCGCTGGTGCTCGTGATGCGCTTCAGGCCCGCGGGCCTGTTGCCCTCGGCGGTCCGGCAGCGCGAACTCGCGGAGCGCTCTGGATGAGCGCCTTGCTCGAGGCCGACGCGGTGAGCAAGCGCTTCGGCGGCGTGCAGGCGCTTACCGAGGTGTCGTTCTCGATCGCCCGCGGCGAAATCTACGGCCTCATCGGCCCGAACGGCGCCGGCAAGACGACCCTGTTCAACGTCCTTACCGGAATCTACGCGCCGGATGAAGGACGCTTCGGGTTCGATGGCAGACCGCTGCTCGGCCTTTCGCCGCACGCGGTCGCGGCCGCGGGAATTGCGCGCACGTTTCAGAACATTCGCCTCTTCGCCAACCTCTCGGCGCTCGAAAACGTGATGATCGGGCGGCATGTGCGCAGCCGCACGGGCGTGATTGGCGCGATCCTGCGCGACCGCGCGACGCGCGCGGAAGAGGCGGCGATCGAACGCCGCGCCGCGGAACTCCTCGAGTACGTCGGTATTCGCGCCCGGGCCAACGATGCGGCAGGAAGCCTGCCTTACGGCGACCAGCGACGGCTCGAGATCGCGCGCGCGCTCGCGACCGACCCGAAGCTGCTTGCGCTCGACGAACCCGCGGCGGGCATGAACGCCTCGGAAACGCAGGCACTGCGCAGGCTGCTCGAATCGATCCGCGCCGACGGCACCACGATTCTCCTGATCGAGCACGACATGCGCCTGGTGATGAACGTCTGCGACCGGGTCCTCGTGCTCGACTACGGCGAGCGCATCGCCGAAGGCATCCCGGCGGAAGTGCAGCGCGATCCGAAAGTGATCCAGGCCTATCTCGGAGCCGCCACCCATGCTGCTTGAAGTGCGCGGGCTTGCGGTGCACTATGGGGGCATTCGAGCGGTGAAGGGGATCGACCTCGACATCGACGCCGGCGAACTGGTCTGCCTGATCGGCGCGAACGGCGCAGGTAAGAGTTCCACGCTGCGCGCAATCTGCGGCCTGGTTCCCGCGCACGCGGGGACCGTCAGTTACGCGGGCGCTGACCTGGGCGGCCTGCCGGTGTTCGAGCGGCCGCGGCGCGGACTCGTCATGGTGCCGGAAGGCCGCGGCATCTTCCCGCAGCTCACGGTCGAGGAAAACCTCGCGATGGGCGCTTTTTCGCGCAGCGACGGGAAAATCGCCTCGGATCTCGATCGACAGTTCGACCTCTTCCCGCGGCTCAGGGAGCGGCGCGGTCAGACCGCGGGCACGCTCTCCGGGGGCGAGCAGCAGATGCTGGCGATCGGTCGCGCGCTCATGGCGCGCCCGAAGCTGCTGCTGCTCGACGAACCGTCGATGGGTCTCTCGCCCATTCTGGTTGCGAAGATCTTCGGCATCATCCGGGAAATCGCGTCCCAGGGCGTGACCATCCTTCTGGTCGAGCAGAACGCGCGCATGGCGCTGGAAACGGCGAGCCGCGGGTACGTCATGGAATCGGGCGCCGTGACGCTCGCAGCGGAGGCCCGGCAACTGCTCGCGGACCCCAGGGTGCGCGAGGCCTACCTGGGCGAAGGCGCGGCCTGAACCGGGCCCGCGCCAGGGATTTGTCAGTATGATGCTCCCCCCTATGCGCCTCTTTGCGTCGCGCTGGCCGAAAATCGTCCTGCTGCTGGTGGCGCTCGCCGCCCTGGCGCAGGACGCCGCGGTCGGCATCACCGAGGCGCAGATTGCAAAGCTCGCGGCGCAGTTCGGGCCGATTGCGAAATCCCGGCTGACGGGCTGGCGCGACATTCTGGCGAACCCCAAGTACAAGGCGCTCCCGGAGAACGAGAAGCTGCGCGTGGTGAACGACTTCATGAACCTGACGCAGTTCGTGGACGACATCAAGCACTGGGGCAAGGAAGACTACTGGGCGACGCCGATCGAGTTCCTGTCGACCGACGGCGGCGACTGCGAGGATTTTTCGATTGCCAAATATTTCACACTGCGGGCGCTCGGGGTTCCCGACGACCGGCTGCGCATCACGTACGTGAAGGAGACGGTCATATACAATCAGGCCCACATGGTGCTCGCGTACTTCCCAACGCCCGACGCCGAGCCTCTGGTCCTCGACAACATCAACCCGACGATTCAGCCCGCATCCCGTCGCACCGACTTGGTGCCGGTGTACAGTTTCAACGGTTCGAACCTGTGGCTGGCGAAGGAGCAGACCGGTCGCGGCCAGTCGGTCGGCAGTTCCGACCGCATCGGGCATTGGCGCGACCTACAGGCGCGACTGCGTGCGGCAAGCTGAGAAACCCATGACATTCCAGAGGACGGGGTCGACATGAAACTCTCCCGGTTGCTGGGGACGCTGATTTCCCTGCTGTGGGTGCTGGTGTTCATCGGCACGCTCGGAATCGTCATTCAGAGCACCAAGGATTTCCTTCAGAAAACGCTCGAATCGCACGCCCAGGACACTGCGACGTTCCTTGGCCTCGCGATTACGCATAGCGGGCGGGTGAAGGACGTCGAGACGGTAGAGCGCATGACTGCGGCGATCTTCGATCGCGGTTACTACCGCGAGATCCAGGTGCGCGCGATGGACGGCAAGCCGCTCGTCACGAAGCGGGTCGAACAGGCGGTCGAAGGCGTGCCGCAGTGGTTCATCGAGCGTTTCCCGCTCGAGACGCCGCGGATGGACGCGATCGTGATGGACGGCTGGCGCCAGGCGGCGAAAATCGAGGTGGTGAGTCACCCCGGGCACGCGTACGCCGAGTTGTACCGCGTGTCGTCGCAATCGTTCTGGATCCTGCTTGCCGCCGCCATCGTCTCCCTGGTGGTCGTGCTGACGGCGCTGAAGCTCGCGCTGCGGCCCCTCGACGATATGGAAGCGCAGGCGATCGCCATCACCAAACGCGAGTTCAAGGTGCTGCCGAAGCTGCCGTGGGCGCGCGAATTGCGCCGCGTGGCCGGCGCCCTGAACCAGATGGTGGTGTCGGTGGAGCGCATGCTCACCGAGCAGACCGATCTGGCCGAGAAAATGCGCAAGAAGGCCTACATCGACCCGGTCACCGGCCTGATGAACCGCAACGATTTCGCCGAGCGCGTTTCGCACCTGATCGGCGCGCCGACCAAGTTCTCCACGGGCGCGCTCGCGGTCATCCGCATCCGCGGTTTCATGGCGTACAACGAAAAAAATGGACGCGTCGAGGGCGACGCGCTGCTGAAGCGGGTGGCGACGCTGCTCGGTATCGTCACCGAAAAAAGGGCTGGCGCGCTGCTTGCGAAGCTCGACGGCCCGGAATTCGGCGTCGTCGTGCCGGAACTGCTGGACGCCGACGTTCCCAAGCTCGGCGACGAGTTGATCGGCGCGCTGGCGGAGATCGAGGAATTTCCGCGCACCGAAGCGAGCGTCATGGCGCACGCAGGCATGACGTACTACCGGTTTCACGAGGGCGCGTCGTTCGGCAAGCTGATGGCGACCATGGGTGCCGCGCTTGGCGTGGCCCAGGCGCGCGGCATTCCGGCGTGGCACGTGGAGATGGAGGGCGCGGCGCAGGCGGTCAACACGATGTATGCCGAAATCAACGGCATGTTCAAGGTGGGTTTGCCCGCCGATCGCGTGGCGCTGCAGTTCCAGCCCGTTCGGGCGACCCGCATGCCCGAATCCGACTGGGCCTATCGCAGCGAGTCCTGCGTCCGGATTCTCGGTTCGGACGGGCAGCTCATCCGAGCCGGCCTGTTCATCGCCACGGCGAAACGGCTGGGCGTACTGCAGTTGCTCGACAAGGTGGTGGTGGAAAAGGTCATGCAGCGCATTGCGGCGAGCGGCCCGGTGCGCGGCGGTGCGACCGCCGTGAATCTGTCGCTCGAATCGATCATCGATCCGCCGTTCGTCGAGTGGCTGCATGCGAAGCTCAAGGCCCAGCCCGAAGTCGCGCGCCACGTCATCGTCGCGGTCATGGAGCAATCGATCATCGGTCACATCGACAGCGTGAAGGCTGCCTTCGGCCGCCTGCGCGAGACGGGCGTACGCCTGTCGATCGACCGGTTCGGCCAGAGCACGGCCTCCGTCGGCCATCTGCGCAGTCTCGACGTGGACTACGTCAAGCTCGACGGCAGTTACACCCGCGGCATGGCTGATTCGAGCGACAAGCAGTTTTTCGTTCAGGCAATCGTTGGAATCGCGCACGGCCTCGGCATCCAGGTGCTGACCGAGTACACGGAGACCGAGACCGACTTCGAACTGGCGAAGAGCCTGCTCGTAGACGGTGCGCAGGGTTATTTCATCGGCAGGCCGGAGTAAGTGCATAATCGCTGGCCTTGGGTTTGACGGAGATTCCTGCGCCTGCAGGCAGTTCGTGATCGGAGTTGTTCGGTGAACGAAGCAATAGCCAAGAAGCAGTGGGAAATTCCGCCGACACGGCTGTCGGCGGACGACCCGTTGCTCAAGTGTCTCGTCCTGCTGACGCGATTCTTCAATCGTCCGTTTTCGGCCGAGACCCTGTCGGCGGGCTTGCCGCTGGTTGACAATCGCCTGACGCCCGCGCTTTTCGCGCGTGCAGCCGAGCGCGCCGGGCTGACGGCCAGCGTCGTCACACGCAAGTTGGAGAAAATTTCGCCGCTGGTGCTTCCGGCGGTGCTGCTGCTCGATGACGGGCGCGCTTGCATCCTTCGAAGTGTCAAGCCTGGCGGGATCTGCGAAATCGTCGATCCCGACACGGGCGGTGCCGCGGACAGGTCGCTCGCGGAGGTGCAAAAGGAGTACTCCGGGCACGCGATTTTCCTGCGCCAGCAGCTGCGGTTCGATTCCCGCACCGAGCACAGCGCGGTGCCGCGAATCGCCCACTGGTTCTGGGGCGTGGTGCGGCAGGCTTGGCCGATCTACGGCGAAGTGCTGCTGGCTTCGGTGCTGATCAATACGTTTGCGCTCGTGATGCCGCTGTTCATCATGAACGTGTACGACCGCGTGGTGCCGAACGACACGACCGAAACGCTTTGGGCGCTGGTCGTGGGGGTTTTCATCGTGCTTGCGTTCGATTTCGGCATGCGGATGTTGAGGGCCTATCTCATCGACATCGCCGGCAAGCGGATCGACGTCATCCTGTCGGCGAACATATTCGAGCGCGCCATGGGAATGCGGATGGAGGCACGGCCGGCGTCCGTGGGTTCGTTCGCCAGCAACGTGCAGGAGTTCGAGTCGTTCCGCGAATTCATCACCTCCGCAACGATCACCGCGCTGGTCGACTTGCCGTTCGTGTTCCTGTTCATCGGGGTGATCTTCTGGGTCGGCGGCAATGTCGGTCTGGTGCCGCTCGCCGCGGTGCCGATCATCATCCTGGTGGGTCTGCTGCTGCAGCGCCCGCTGGGCGAAGTGATCCAGCAGACCTTCCGCTACGGGGCACAAAAGCAGGGGCTGCTGATCGAAAGCCTGGCCTCGATCGAGACGGTCAAGGCGCTCTCGGCCGAAGGCGCGCTGCAGCGCAAGTGGGAGCAACTCGTCGGCACCATCGCGCGGCTCGGGATCAAGGCGCGCACGCTGTCGCAGGCGATCATCAACATCTCGATGACGGTGCAGCAGCTCGCGAGCGTCGGGGTCATCGTGATCGGCGTGTACCTGATCTACGAGCGCGAACTCACGGTCGGGGCGCTCGTCGCCTGCACCATTCTCACCGGCCGCGCGCTTGCGCCACTCGGTCAGGTCGCCGGCCTGATGACGCGCTACCACCAGTCGGTCGTGTCGCTGCGCACGCTGCAGAACATCATGCAATTGCCGCTGGAGCGCCCGGCCAACAAGAGCTTCGTCCACCGACCGAACGTGCGTGGGGACATCGAATTCCGCAACGTCACGTTCTCCTACCCGGGACAGAAGACACCGGCGCTGCAGGGCGTGTCGTTCAAGGTTGCGGCGGGCGAGCGCGTCGGCCTGATCGGGCGCATCGGGTCGGGCAAGTCCACGATCGAGAAACTGGTGCTGGGGCTTTACACGCCGACGTCGGGGTCGATTCTGATCGACGGCGTCGACGTCAACCAGATCGATCCGGCGACGCTGCGCAAGAACATCGGATACGTTCCTCAGGACGTCGTGCTGTTCTACGGCACGGTCAAGGAAAACATCCTGTACGCGGCGCCTTATGCGGACGATGCGGCGATGCTGCGCGCGGCGGATATCGCCGGCGTCACCGAATTCGTCCATCCGTCGGCGCAGGGTTTTGACCTGCACATCGGCGAGCGCGGCGACGGGCTTTCGGGCGGGCAACGCCAGACGGTGGCGGTCGCGCGTGCGCTGCTGCTCGATCCGCCGGTTCTGATCATGGACGAGCCGACCAACGCCCTCGACAACCGGTCCGAGGAGACGTTCAAGCGCAAACTGGACCTTTACCTCGCCGGCAAAACCGTCATGCTGGTCACGCACCGTGCGTCGCTGCTGACGCTGGTGCCGCGCCTGATCGTGCTGGACGGCGGGCGAATCGTTGCGGACGGTCCGAAGGAGCAGGTGATGCAGGCGCTTTCGGGTGGAAAAATCAATGTCGCCAAGCGAGCCTAGGGCATAGCCATGGCACAGGCGATGGAGCACCGGGAAGACATCGATTACATGAGCGAAACGGCTGCGGCCGCGATGCAGGGTCCGCCGACGTATTCGCATGCGCTCCTCTGGGCGGTGGTCGCGTTCATCGTGGCGTTCGTGGTCTGGGCCGCGTATGCCAACATCGGCGAGACGACGGTCGGAGACGGCAAGGTCATTCCGTCGAGCCAGGTTCAGGTGATTCAAAACCTGGAGGGCGGCATCGTTTCGGAGATCCGGGTCAGGATCGGCGACGTGGTGAAAAAGAATCAGATCCTGATGCTGATCGACGACACGCGCTACACCTCTTCGTTCCGCGAGAACAAGGCGAAGAACGACGCACTCGGCGCCAAGATTGCGCGCCTCACCGCGGAGGCTTCGGGAAAGCCGATCGATATGCCGGCGAACGTGCGCCGTGACAATCCGGATCTGGCCGAGCGGGAGTTGACGCAATACCGCTCCCACCAGGCTGAATACAATGCCAACGTCGCGGCGATCAATCAGCAGATCGACCAGCGCACCCAGGAGTTGAAGGAAAAGCGTTCGCGCCTGGTTCAGATCAACGCCAGTATCGAACTGCTCGACCGGGAACTTGCGATGTCGCGGCCGCTGGTGAAGCAGGGCGCGATGTCGGAGGTCGAGCTGCTCCGGCTCGAGCGCCAGGCCGTCGAGCTGAAGGGCGAGTTGGACTCGACGAAGATTTCCATTCCGCGGCTCGAATCCGCAGTCTCCGAGGCGCGCCAGAGGTTGGAGGGCTACATTGCGAAATTCCGCAATGACGCGCAAGGGGAACTCAACCAGGTGCGCGCCGAGCAGGAAGGGGTTGCCGCGACCAGCGTCGCGCTCAAGGACCGGGTCGAGCGGGCGGTCGTGCGCTCACCCGTGACGGGGACCATCAAGTCGGTCAAGGTGACCACGATCGGAGGCGTCGTCCAGCCGGGTTCTGAGCTTCTCGATATCGTTCCGCTGGAAGACAATCTGCTGGTCGAGGCGCGGATCAAGCCGCGCGACATCGCATTCATTCGCCCCGGCCAGGAAGCGCTGGTCAAGATCACGGCCTATGATTTCTCGATCTACGGCGGGTTTCCGGCCAAGGTCGAGAACATCAGTGCGGATTCCATCACGGATGAAAAGAAGGGCGACAGCTACTATCTGGTGCAGGTTCGCACGACCAGCAACGTGCCTGCGCGAAGCGACAAACCGGTGGCGATCATTCCGGGAATGACTTCTACGGTCCACATCCAGACCGGGGAAAAAACGTTCCTGCACTACCTTTTGAAGCCGATCATCAAGACCAAGGAAATGGCGTTCCGCGAGCGCTGATACGCGCGCCGCGAACCCCTAAGCGAACATGGCGATCCTGGTTGCGTCTCAGGATACTGAACTGATCGACCGCTGCCGACGGGCGGTGAGTGCCGAGCACCAGCTCGAAGTGAGGGGCGATTTCGCGCGAACCCTGGAGAGGATCCAGTCGCTCGCGCCCGCCGTCGTTCTGCTGGATGCGGGATTGCTGACTTCACCGATCGAGAAGCAGGTCGCTACGATCGTCGCCGCTGGGCGCACGGCGCGCGTCATCGTCCTGACCCAGGTCTTCCAGGAAGACGAGGAAATTGCCCTGCTGAAGGCCGGCGCCAAAGGCTGTTGCCGGCGCGGCGTCGATGCGGAGTCCCTGCAGCGCGTTATCAACGTGACGCAGAGTGGGGGCGTTTGGGTCACCCGGACCCTGCTCCCGAGGCTGGTGATGGAATTGCGACGTGCTGCTGCAGCGCAGCAGGCCCCGACCCCGCTCAGGTCAGCGACCGGAAAGCACGTCTCGGACAAACTGGCCGGGCTCTCGGTCCGTGAACGTGAAATCGTGAGGCTTCTGGTGGATGGCGCCACCAACAAGGAGGTCGCAGGCGCCCTGAACATCTCCGAACGCACGGTGAAGGGTCACTTGTCGAACGTGTTCCAGAAACTCGGCGTCACCGACCGGCTCAAACTCGTTCTCATGGTGCGCGGCGAGTGACCTGGATTGAGCGGATTGGGGCCGGTGGAGCGGCGGACCGATTTTTGTGCAATGCATGATGTGGCATCGTGCGTTGTTAAACTCGGACAAACCTGATAGAAATGATCGCGTTGGGAAGAGTGTTGCAGGATCACGACAGGGAATTTTTCCGCATCGAGCAAAAGCTGTTTTTCCATTTACGCCAATCGGTTAGATCAGTAACCTTTCAAACAGACTGAATAACGCGTGGACTGGCGAAGGGTGGCGCGCTCCCCGTTTCCTAGAGGAATGACTCAATGAAAAAACATTCGGTTTCTATTCTGGTCGCTGCGGTTGCGTTGGCGTTCGGTGCACCGGTCGGTGCGGAGACGCTCAAGGAAATCGTGACCTTGGCGGTGGAAACTCATCCCGAAGTGCTGAGCGCGACCCACAAAAAAGATGCTGCAGATTCGGCGAAAGAGGCGGCCTTCGGAGGCTACTTGCCGCGCATCGATGCGGTGATCGCCGGTGGAAATGAGCGAAGCCAGAACCCGAGCACGCTCCTTCTCAATCCGCCGCCGAACAACCCGACGGGAAATCCGGGATGGGTCAAGCTGCCGCGCTACCAGGAAACCGTCATCCTCAACCAGATGCTCTGGGACGGGCTCGGCACACGCGCCGAAGTGGCTCGGCGGCAGGCGATTTCGGACTCTTCCGCGCACCGCGTCTACGGCACCTCGGAAGACATCGCGCTGCAGACGATCGATGCGTATCTGGACGTGCTCAAGAATACCGATTTCGCCGGCTTTGCGAAGGAAAACCTGGCGGCCCATCAGAAGACCTACGATCAGGTGAAACTGCGCGCCGACCGCGGCGTCGGTCGCAGGGCGGATCTGGAGCAGATCGAAGCAAGGCTCGCGCTGGCGCAATCCAATCTTTCAGCCGCGGAAAGCACCCTGCGGGATTCGGAGATTGCGTACCTCAAAGTGGTGGGCAAGGCGCCGATCAGTTTGACCCGGCCCGATCGCCCTGCGATCCCGGGGTCGGTGGACGAAGCGGTGGCCACCGGGTTTCAGAACCACCCGATCCTGAAATCGTCGCTCTCGGACATCGAGGCCGCGCAAGCGCAACGCGAAATCGCAAAATCGTTCTATTCACCCAGGATCGAGCTGGAGGCGAGCTTTTCGAACAACCGGGATCTGGACGGCGTCTCCGGACCGAACCGGGATCGCCTGGTCATGATGTTCATGAAGTGGAATCTGTTCCGCGGCGGGTTCGACCTCAACCGCAACCGGGAAACCGCAAAGCAGATCAGCGAGGCGCAGGAAATCTCGCGCAATACGCGGCGGCAGGTCGAGGCTGCGGTTCGCCTGGCCTATAACGCCTTCGCCACTGCGCGTGACCGGCTTCCGTCCCTGGACCGCTACGTCAAAGCGAGCGATGCGACGCGCGTCGCTTACGCGCAGCAGTTCAACATCGGCCAGCGCACCCTGCTCGACTTGCTCGACGCGGAAAACGAATACTTCACGTCGCGCAAGACCCAGCTGGACGCTCAGATCATCGAGCTGCAGGCCCGGTTCCGCGTGCTGAATGCGATGGGCGCGCTGCTCCAGTCGCTCGAAGTCAAGCCTTCAGGGCACGCTTTCGTTGCGACCGGGTCTGAGGGTAAATAGGCGAACTCTCGCGCCTCGGCGCGATTCGGCGGGGCGCGATGCGCCCCGTCTTTGCTTGAGGTGGCGGAAGACATGCCGTACGTGACGCGCGACAAGTCGGGCAAAGTCAGCGGTGTCTCGGATCGTGCCGAGATCGGCCTTTCAGAGGAAGTTGGGCCGGACCATCCGGAACTGGTGCAGTTCCTGGTCGATCAGGGCCTTTCTACGCCGGAGTCGATCCGTCAGACGCTGGCTGAGAGCGACCTGCAAATGGTGCGCCTGGTCGACGACCTGATCGACCTGCTCATGGACAAGGGACTGATCAAGTTCACCGATCTGCCGCAGGCGGCCGGGGAGAAATACCTGCACCGCCAGGTGGCGCGCAAACAGCTGCAGGGCAACCTCGTCGTCGACGAAAACGACATTCTGTAGCCGGCGCGTCCCCGGCATGCCTGGCTTGGTTCGATGTCTTGGCACGGCAATCGCCATGTTCATGCTGGTTCAGGGCCACGCAGCGGGGGTCGCCGGGGCGGAGGCACCGCTCGTCGCCGAGGGCATCCCGCCCAAACCGCTGATCGAGGTCGTCGGTTTCGGCGTAGCCCCGGTTGCCGGGATCGACTCGGACGACGCAATCAAGCCCAAGCCGGGCGATATCGTCCATCGCCGGGAACCGATCGAGTCTCCCGCAGAAACCCGGGTGGCGACCGAAACTCGCGTGCGCGCAGGAGAATCTTGGCGGGATCTCATGCGTCGATTGGGATCGCCGATGCCCGACGCGGTCCAGGCACAGGTCGGTTTGCTGCCCGCTCTCGCGGCAGGCAAGTACGTGCGCGCCTTCGACGCTTCGGATTCTCGCCCCGCGGAAATCGAATATGTCGTCAGCGACCGCGAGGCCTATACCGTCACGGTCCGAGAGGACAGCCTCCAGGTGCTGCCGCACGCGAGCGACCCTCAAACCGTCGAGCGGGTGCGTGCCGATCCATCGAAGGCTTCGCTCTTTACGGCGACCGACGCCATCGGCCTGCCCGACGCCTTGGTGCTTCAACTCGCCGAGATCTTCTCCGGGGACGTCGATTTCCTCAGGGAATTGCATTTCGGCTACCGCTGCTCGCTCGTCTACGAGGTGAATTACCGCCACGGACACATCGACCGGCCGGGGCGCATTCTCGCCGCCGAGTTCGTCATCCGAAATCGGAACCTGCAGGCGTATTACTTCGATGGCGAGCCCGGACTGCCGGGCTACTACACGGCGGACGGACGCAGCATGAGGAAGATCTTTCGCCGCGCGCCGATGGAATTCTCCCGCGTGACCTCCGAATACACGCTCGCACGCTTTCACCCCATTCTTGGGATCTGGCGGGCGCACCGGGGAATCGATTACGCAGCTCCCGAAGGCACCCCCGTCGTGGCCACGTCAACAGGCGTGGTCGAATTCGCCGGGGAACGAAACGATTTCGGGAATCTCGTCATCCTCGATCATCGCGACCGCTACCAGACCTACTACGGACATCTCAAGGGATTTGCCGATGGGCTCAGGGCGGGCGTCAGTGTCGAGCAGGGGCAGGTCATCGGTTACGTTGGAATGACCGGTCTGGCGACGGGGCCGCATCTGCACTATGAGTTCCGGGTGAGAGGCGGCAATGGAGATTGGCTCAGCGTACCGGAGCCCGAAACCGTGGAAGCGCCGCGGATCGATACGGCTGCCTTCATCGAGGCGGTCGCGGAGTACCGGGAAAAGCTATCCCTCGCGGCCCGTGCTCATTTCGTGATTTTGGACTGATTCTTCCTGTGCGAAACCGCACAACCGGTACCAAGGTATCGGTACCTATAGACCTGCCATTCCCGGAGAAATCCATTCAGAATTCAGTCGTGTGATCGGGCGGTGGGCGCCCGGTTCGGTGAAACGACAATCCCTCAAGGAGGGGTAGACAAATGGCTGCGACAGGCAAAGTTCTCGGCACGGTGACCTCGATCGTCGGTGAAGTCAAGGCGACGGCGGCGGACGGCACGGTTCGAATCCTTCAGGTCGGCGACCAGATTCACGCCGACGAAACCATCAACACCGGCACGCTCGGCTCGTTGGTCATCACGCTGTCGAATGGTGCCACGATGGATTGCGGCGCCAATACCGATCTCGCGATGAGCGAAAGCATGCTGGGCGTCGCGTCGGCAGTCACGGCGCCGACCCCGGGCGCGGCGACGGATGTCGCGGCGCTGCAGGCGGCGATCGCCGCGGGTCAGGATCCCTCCAAGATCGCCGAGGCCACTGCGGCGGGTGGTGCGCCGGCGGCGGGTGGCGCGCTGGATGGCGGTTCGCATTCACCGGTCATCATCGAACAGTCGAACAGCGCGGGCGTCGTGGCCGCAGGGTTCACCACTACCGGCGCAGGGATCGGTTTCCCGGCACCGGAGTTCGAATTGGTGGCTGCCGAACCGCAGCCAACGGTCGGAGTCCAGCCTGTTCCGCCAAGCGCGGTTCCGGGAGCTGGCGGCAGCGAGCAGGGAGTTGTCATTTCAGGGCAGGCCGTAGGCGTAATCGAGGGGACCAATGGCATAGAGGCGAAAATCGTGGCGTTCCTGGTCAGCCTCAGCAGCCCCTACAGTCAACCTGTAACTGTCACGTATCAAATTCTGGAAGGCACCGCCACGACGCCGTCGGACTTCTACGATGGACCGATGACGGGCACCGCCACGATACCCGCGGGAGCGACAGAGTTCTTCGTTACGGTCAGTATCGTGCAGGACCACTTTGTAGAAGGCAATGAAACATTCCGAATCGAGTTGACCGGCGCGACTAACGCGACGATCAATCAGGACGCGGATGCGGTGGTTGTGACCATCATCGACGACGATTTCCCGCCCTTGGCGAACGCGGATGCCTATACGACCGCCGAGGACACGCCGCTCACGATTGCGGCAGGAAGCGGCGTCCTGACGAACGACACCGGCGCTGAGTCGAACGAAGTGCTGACGGTCACGGGAAATACCAGTCCGAGCCACGGCACGGTGACGCTCAACCCCGACGGCAGTTTCACCTATACGCCGAACGCGGACTACAACGGCCCGGATTCGTTCCAGTACTCGATGACCGATGGCTTCAACGGCACGAGCACCGCGACGGTGAGTATCAACGTCACGCCGGTGAACGATCCGCCGCTGGCGGCGAATGACGGCTACAGCACGAACGAA
>Ga0156084_141_pt2 | contig 29122 bp, 28 predicted proteins | sample RifCSPlowO2_02_FD_107737 | JGI IMG/M metagenome (GOLD analysis project Ga0156084, IMG submission 107737) | Betaproteobacteria bacterium RIFCSPLOWO2_02_FULL_66_14
TGACCCCGGGGTTACTCTTTCCAGTAGCGATCGCGCAGGAGCCGTTTGTAGAGCTTGCCGGTCGGGTGCCGCGGCAGCGCGGGATCGAAATCGATCGAGCGCGGGCACTTCAGATGCGACAGGTGCGCGCGGCAGAATTCGATCAGTTCGGCGGCGAGTTCCGGGCCCGCGTCCTGCATCCGCATCGGCTGCACCACCGCCTTCACCTCCTCCCCGAACTCCTCGTTCGGCACGCCGATCACCGCGACGTCGGCCACCTTCGGATGGGTGACGAGGAGGTTCTCCACCTCCTGAGGGTAGATGTTGACGCCGCCCGAAATGATCATGAAGTGCTTGCGGTCGGTGAGGAAGAGAAAGCCGTCCCCATCGACGTAACCGACGTCGCCGAGCGTCGACCAGCCTTCGCGGCTGCGCGAGGCCGCCGTCTTCACCGGATCGTTGTGGTATTCGAACGCCGGGCCGTCGGCGAAGTAGATCGTGCCGGTTTCGCCAACCGGCAATCGGTTGCCGTCGTCGTCGAGGATGCGAAGTTCACCCAGCAGCGCGCGCCCTACGGTTCCGGGCCGCGCGAGCCACTCCTGCGAATCGCAGGCGACGTAGCCGTTGCCCTCGGTGGCGGCGTAGTACTCGTAGAGCACCGGTCCCCACCATGCGATCATCGCCTGCTTCACCGGCACCGGGCAGGGCGCCGCGGCGTGAATCGCAACCCGAAGCGTGGAGTGGTCGTAGCGCTCGCGCGTCTCCTCGGGCAGCTTCAGCATGCGAGCGAACATGGTCGGCACCCACTGGCTGTGGGTCGCGCGGTGGCGCTCGATCAGCGCAAGCGCTTCCTCGGCATCGAAGCGCTCCATCACGACCGAGGTGCCGCCGAAGCGCATGACGTTCAGATTGAAATGCAACGGTGCGGCGTGATGAAGCGGCGCGGGCGACAGGTACACCGTATCAGGCCCGAGCGCGTAGAGTTTGGCTACGGTTTTCATCATCGGGCTTGGCGCGTCGATCGCCTCGTCGAGCAACTCGGTCCGGACACCCTTCGGCCGTCCCGTCGTTCCGGAGGAGTACAGCATCGAGCGTCCTGCGCTCTCGTCGCCGATGCGCCGCGCGGGCTGCGCCGCGAGCGCGCGCGCCCAGGATTGGTGTCCCGGCAGCTCGCCGTCGACCGCAAATCGCGACCGCAGCCCGGGAATGCGGATGAGGAGCTGTTCCGCCTGCCCGGCGAGGCTTGCCGAGACGATCAACAGCTTCGCCCCGCAGTCGCGAACGATGTACTCGGCTTCCCCGGTCGAGAGCCGCGTGCTCATCGCGGTGACGAACAGCCCGGAGCGCTGCGCGGCAAAGTAGATCTCGAAATAGCGTGCGCAGTTCTCGAGCAGCAGCGCGATTACGTCGCCCCGCTTCAATCCCAGCGCGCGGAACAACTGTGCGCCCTGGTTGGAACGGTCTTCGAGCTGACGGTAGGTGACGACTTCGCCCGTTCGCGCCATGAGGTACGCGGGTCTTTCGGGCGTGCGCTGGGCGTGGTGGCAGGGGTGGTACACGTGCGCCGGACAGGTTGTTGACCAAAGCCAATACTACCGGCTGAGCACCGCCGGGGACCGTCAACGGCCGTGGCCCCGTGAACCGGGCCGCTATTTCTCGAACATTTCGCCGAAGAGTTCGCGCACCTTTCCTCGCGCGCTGGCGAGCGCGTTGCGACCGCGGGGCGTCGCCCGATAAATCCGGCGTCCGCTGCGGCCTTCCCGCAGCAGTTCGGAGCGCAGGTAGCCCTGCCACTCCAGGCGATGGAGCTGCGGGTACAGCGTGCCCGGGCTCAATCGATAGCCGTGGTGCGCAAGCTCTTCGATCAGCCACAGCCCGTAGAACGGCGCCTTCGCGGCGTGGTGCAGGATATGCAGGCGGACCAGTCCCGCGAAAAGGTCGAGACTTTCTCCGCCACGTGACTTGCTTGCGGACTTCGATGCTTTCAACGCCCCCCTTCCAGGTGCGATCGCTTCCGGGAACCAGCGCAACAATTGTAACGATTTTCGATAACGTCAGCCGATACGCTTGATCCAGCGCAATTGCGCGGCCCGGGTTTTGGCTAGCGTGGTGCCGAATCCGTCATCCGCATGTTCCAGACCATCCAGAGAGGCGCACCATGAAACCCATCGGTTCATCGAGCTGGTTCCCAGTGATCGCCGCCGCGATGCTCGCGGCCGCGTCCCTGCCGGCGGCGCAGGCCCAGTCCGCCCGCGGCACCGTGAAGGACGCCGGAAACCAGGCGGTCGCCGGCGCTACGGTGTACCTCGTGCCGGCGGCAGACGTGGCGAAGCTCGCCAAGGCACCCACCTTCCAGATCCGGCGCGACGCCGCAGATGACGAGCCGATGGAGGACAACCTCGCCGCGAACCGCGACAAGTACGCGCAGGCCATCACCGACTCAGGCGGGAATTTCAACATCGCCAAGGTGGCCGACGGAAAGTACTTCGTTTACGTGCAGCCGACCGACGCGGAGCACCTGCCGGGTGGCGATCTCGCCAACAAGTCGATGACCGCGGCGGAACTCGCCGCCAAGCCCCTGGCGATCCAGGTCTCCGGAAAGATTCCGGCCGACGCGGTCTTCGTCGGCACCTCGCGATGCCTGGCGTGTCATTCGAAGTACTCCGACGTGAAGAAAACCCTGCACCGGCTCGGCATCACGGTGGTCGGCAAGCCGAGCAAGCTGCAGGACCATTCGCGCTTCCCGGCCTTCAATGCGGGGCTCGACAAGCTGCTCGCGGGCGCGAAGTTCTACTTCTACGGCTACGACAAGGGCCGCGGCTTCGACAAGTACCAGGTTTCGCAGAAGCCGCCCGCGGACGCCACGAGCGTCAGCTTGACGGCGACATTCTTCAAGGACAAGGACGGGACACTCAAATTCCGTACCGAGAACGCGAAGGATCCAAGCGACCCGGCGCGCACCTATCCGGTCGAGATGACCTACGGCGGGGGTCTCTACAAGCAGCGCTATCTGTTCCGTGTCGGAGATTCCACCTACCCGTTCCTGCAGTTCAACACCGAAGGCAGCGACGCCAACGCAGATCGCACCCGCAAGTCCTGGCGCGACTACCACGCCGACTGGCTGTACGACGAGCAGGCGAAAAAACTCACCGATCCGCCGGCGAAGAAATCCTTCGAGATCGAGTGCGCGGCCTGCCACTACAGCGGCTACCGCCTGACGCCCACCGTGGCGGGCGGGTTCGTCGCGGGCGCGGCGAACGATCCCAACGGCGAGGCCGACCTCGACGGCGATGGCCGCCCGAACGAGCTCAACATGGGCTGCGAGGTCTGCCACGGCGCAGGCTCGGCGCACGTGGGTGCCACCAAGGCGAAGCGCGGCGCGACGATCGTCAACCCGAGAAAGCTCGCCGCCGAGCGCTCGATGGTGATCTGCAACCAGTGCCACAGCCGGCCGCAGGGCACGATGAAGAACGACCAGCCGATCAGCAAGGATAACCGGATGCTGACGCCCGGCATCAGCCGCAACGAGTACCTCGTGAACCACACCACGCGCGAGGACGGCGCGCAGCGCGACTTCTGGGACGACGGCGTGCATTCCAAGTCGCACCACCAGCAGGCCACGGACCTCGTGCGCTCGAAAAAATACATCAACGCCACGCAGACCATGACCTGCGCGGACTGCCACGACCCGCACGGCACGACGGGGCTGAAGCACCAAGTCAAGCTCGATGCGCGCGACGCGAAGAATTCGCTGTGCGCGAGCTGCCACAAAGCGGTCGAGATGAAGGCCCACACCGCGAAAACCGTCGGCGCCGAGCACGAGCAGATCAACTGCATCAACTGCCACATGACCAAGACGATGCAGACCGGTGCCGGCCTGGGCAAAGGGCGCGATGGCAAGGACGGCAAGAACTACTGGATGAACGACATCAGCTCGCACCTGTTCGACGTGCCGCGCAAGACGAACCCTGCGGTGAAGGGCGTCGAACCCGGCCGGGCGATGCCGATCCCGTACACCAACGCCTGCGGTGCCTGCCACGACGCCGGAAACCTCTAGGGACCTGTCGCCGCCACCCGGCCTGCCGCGAACGTGAAAAGCTGACGCACGCCGCGGGGGGCGGTTGCGGACAGTGCTCCGCCGCCCTTCGCTGATGCTACAGCGCCCGCGCGACCCTGCGGAAGTGATGCCCCAGGATCGCGAGTTCGACCGCGATGCCGAACTTGCGCGGACTCGCGACGAGCGTCGTTGCGAGCAGGCGCCAGTACCCGAACCGTCCGCGCTGCCACACCCCGAGCAGCCAGAACGAGGCGGCAAACGCACGCACGTCCGACCAGGAAAGCCGCAGCCGCGGTCCGCGCGGCCGGTAAGCGGCGAGAAACGTCCGGATGCGCCGGTAATAGGGCCCGGGTTCGTAGAGTTTGCGCATCAGTTCGCGATAACCCTGGATCAGGATCTCGCGATCGAGCCGCGTGACGAAATTGATCGCCGCGGCGGTGTTGTTGCCGCAACTTTCGGCGAGCAGGCGACCCTCGCGCGCGAGGCGCGCGTAGAGCGCGGTCTGCGGCAACGCATTGAGCAGTCCCACCATCGCGGTCACCACTCCCGAGCGCTGGATGAATTCGAACTGGCGCTGGAAAATGTCTTCGCCGTCGCTGTCGAAGCCGACGATGAACCCGCCCATCACCTCGAGCCCGGCGTTCTGCAGCGTGCGCGTCACTTCCTTCAAATCGCGCCGGCGGTTCTGGGTCTTGCCGCATTCCTCGAGCCCCGCGAGCGAGGGCGTCTCCAGTCCGAGGAACACCTTCCTGAACCCTGCGCGCACCATCAACTCGAGCAGTTCCGCATCGTCGGCAAGGTTGACCGAGGCTTCGGTAAAGAAACCCATGCCGCTTGCGGTGCGCTCGCGCCAGCGGATCAGCTCCCGAAGCAGCTCGCGAGCCCGTTTTCGGTTGCCGATGAAATTGTCGTCGACGAGGAATACGCGGTCGCGCCAGCCCGCCGCGCGCAGCGCGTCCAGTTCGCGCACGACCTGTTCGGGGTCCTTGGTCCGCGGCACGCGCCCGTTCATCACCACGATGTCGCAGAACTCGCACTCGAACGGGCAGCCGCGCGAGAACTGCACGGGCATCGTCACGTAATCGCGCACCCGCACCAGGTCCCACCGCGGCACCGGAGTCCGGCGCACGTCGGGCCAGTCGTGCGAGCGGTAAAGCGATTTCAACGTGCCGTTCGCGAGATCCGAGACCAGCTCGCCGATCACGCCCTCGGCCTCGCCGCAGACGAAATGCGGAACTTCAGGGAAGTCCGCGTGGCCGGTCGTGAACAGCGGACCGCCGGCGACCACCGGCCGGCCGAGCTCTGAGCAGCGGCGTGCCACTTCGTGCGCTGCTTCGCCGTGCACCACCATGCCGGAGAGAAACACCGCGTCGGCCCAGCGGATCTGCGCGTCCGAAAGTGCCGAGACGTTCTGATCGACGAGCAGCAATTCCCAGTCGCGGGGCAGCATCGCCGCGACCGTAAGGAGCCCGAGCGGCGGAAACGCCGCACGCTTGGCAACGAACGGCAGCACGTGCTGGAAGCTCCAGAACGTCGCCGGCGTGCGCGGATAGACGAGCAGGATCTTCATCTGCCTCCCTCCACGGGGCAATCGAACATGTTGGGCGCCCGGCAAGGGCATCACAAGCACCCCACCCGCGATTCTTATTTTCGGTCAAGATTCGACAGTGCGCGCCATGAACCTTCGTACCAATGCGATCGCCGGCGCCCTCGCCGCCGCCGCGCTATTCGGCGCGAGCACGCCATTCGCGAAACTGCTGCTGGGCGAAGTCTCGCCCTGGCTGCTCGCGGCGGTGCTTTATCTGGGCAGCGGTCTGGGCCTGGGCGCGTGGATCGCGCTTCGTCCGCGCTCCGATCCAGTGCCACGCATCGAGCGCCGGGACTGGCCATGGCTTGCGGCCGCGATCGCATCCGGCGGTGTGGTCGCGCCGGTGCTGCTCTTGTCAGGGCTCGCCGTGACCAGCGCAGGCGCGAGTTCGCTGCTGCTCAATCTCGAAGCGGTGTTCACCGCGCTGATCGCGTGGACGGTGTTCCGCGAAAATGCCGGCCCGCGCGTGTTTACCGGGTGGCTTGCGATCGTCGCGGGCGGCGTGCTGCTCGCGTGGGAGCAGGCGCCGGGCGCAGGCGGACTCGCGGGGCCGTTGCTCGTCGCGGCCGCCTGCCTCGCCTGGGCGATCGACAACAATCTGACGCGCAAGGTCGCGGGCGGCGACGCGGCGCTCATCGCCTGCCTGAAAGGACTCGTCGCGGGCGCCGTGAATCTGGTGCTCGCGCTGGCATCGGGCGCTGCGCTGCCCGCGATCGCATCGCTCGCCGGAGGCGCCGTGGTGGGATTTCTCGGCTACGGCGTGAGCCTCGCGCTGTTCATCGTCGCGCTGCGCCAACTGGGGACGGCACGCACCAGCGCGTACTTTTCCATCGCGCCGTTTTTCGGAGCGGCCCTTGCCCTTGTGCTGCTCGCCGAGCAGCCGGGAACGGCGTTCTGGATGGCGGCAGCGCTGATGGCGCTCGGAGTCTGGCTGCATGTCAGCGAGCGCCACGGCCATTTCCATGTGCACGAGACGAGCGAGCACGCACACGCCCACGTGCACGACGAGCACCACCGGCATGCACATGCGTTCGAGTGGGATGGCGGGGAACCGCATACCCACCCGCATCGCCACGAACCTCTCGCGCACGCGCATCGGCACGACCCTGATTTGCACCACCGGCATCGGCACTAAAATCCCACGAAGCTTGGACCCCCATCATCACGCCAGCAGATCGCAGGACACCGGCCGCGCATTTGCGCTCGGTGTCGCGCTCAATGCGGCGTTCGTCGTCGTCGAGGCGGGTTTTGGCTTCTACGCCGATTCGCTCGCGCTGCTGGCGGACGCCGGTCACAACCTTTCGGACGTGCTCGGCCTCGCGCTCGCCTGGGGCGCGGCGGCGCTCGCGCGCCGCCCGCCGGGCGGGCGCTTCACCTACGGCCTGCGCGGCTCTACGATCTGGGCGGCGCTCGCCAACGCGATGATTCTGCTCGTTGCGGTCGGGGCCATCGCCTGGGAGGCGCTGAACCGATTCGGCGCACCGCAGCCGGTCGCCGCGGAGATCGTCATCTGGGTCGCGCTCGCGGGCGCGCTCGTCAACGGCGCAAGCGCGGCGCTGTTCCTTCGCAGCCGCAAGCACGATCTGAACGCGCGCGGCGCCTTCCTTCACATGGCGGCCGATGCCGCGATCTCCCTCGGCGTCGCAATCGCGGGTGTCGCGATTCTTTGGAGCGGCTGGGGCTGGCTCGATTCGGCGGTGAGCCTCGTCATCGCCGCGTTCATCGTCGCCGGCACCTGGGGCCTGATGCGCGAAGCGCTCGCGCTGGCACTGCACTCGGCACCGCGCGAAATCGAACTGCCGGCAGTGCGCGCGCAGCTCGAGGCGCTGCCGGGAGTAACGGGGGTTCACGATCTGCACGTCTGGGCGATGAGCACCACAGAGATTGCCCTCACGGCGCACCTGATGATTCCCTCGGGGCACCCGGGCGATGCGTTCCTCGCGAGCGCCGCGCACGCGCTGGAGGCGCGATTCCGCATCGGCCACGCGACCCTGCAGATCGAGCGCGGCGACGGTGCCGCGCCCTGCCATCTCGCGCCCGACGACGTGGTGTAGCGCTATTTCGGGGGCTCGCGGCGGAAGCTCTTGCCGACGACCTTGCCGTTGACGAACTGGATCGAAATCACCGCGCCCCCGGCGACCCATTTCGAGCTGCCGCCCGAGACGCCGAGCACGCTCAGGCCACCGGATTCGGTCGCGGGACCGAGCAGCACCAAGACCTCCTGCTCGCTCATGCCATCCTGGATCTTCGCGTAGTTCTCCTGCGTCACCTTGGAACAGGCGGCAAGCAGCAGCGCCAGTGCAACCGCAGTAACGAGCACTCTCATGACCGAGTGATCCAAGGTTTCACCGGCGTGCGCCGCTCGCGGCTCATGCGTCTTCCGCCGAGGAAAGGCTTTCTACGATGGGGCAACTGCGCGGATCGCGTCCGGCGGCGCAGGCGGTGACGAGCGCCGCGAGCGATCGCCGCACACGTTCGAGGTCCGCAAGCTTGTGTTTGACGTCGGCGAGCTTCGCCGCTGCGAGCTTGCGCGCGCGGTTGCAATCGGGCGTGCGCTCAAAGCGCAGCAGCTCCGCGATCTGCGCGAGGGTGAAACCGAGTGCCTGCGCCCGCCGGATGAAACGCAGCCGCCGCACCGTATCCTCACCGTAGCGGCGAACGCCGCCCGAGGGCCGCCGCGGCGCCTCGATCAGCCCGCGCCGCTGGTAATAGCGCACCGTTTCCACATTCACGCCGCAGGCTTTCGCCACCGTCCCGATCGTCAGTTCGCGCACCCGGCGCCCCTTGACTCCGTACTCCGGTACGGAGTGTACGATGTCCCGCGATGATCCGTCCCGCCCCTGAATCGGCTTCCATCGTCGCCGGCGCCGCCTCGGCGATCGGCGCCTCCGCCTGCTGCGTGCTGCCGCTCGCGCTCGTGACGATCGGTGTCGGCGGCGCATGGGTCGCGCACCTGCGCGAGCTGGAGCGCTTCTATTACGTATTCGTCGCCATCGCGCTCGCAGCTTTCGGTTATGCCTTCTACCGGCTCTACCTTCGCCCGGCGACCGTTTGCGCACCCGACAGCGTGTGCGCTACGCCCCTGACGCGCCGCAATCAGCGAATCGTGTTCTGGGTGACTTTGATCGCAGCGAAGGCGCTCGTTTTGTCGCCGTTCTATGCCGGTTACTTGCTGGGATAGACGGGGTTTGGACGGCGAGGGACGGTTCGCGCGGCCAAATTGAACGCCACGATTCTCGAATCCACGCTCACGTGTCCGCATTGCGGGCACGCGAGCCTGGAATCGATGCCCGAAGACGCTTGCCTGTTTTTCCACGCTTGCGCGGGTTGCGGCGAGCGACTCGCTCCGAAGCCGGGCGATTGCTGCGTGTTTTGCAGCTACGGCTCGGTGCCCTGTCCGCCGAAGCAGGCGGGCGACAGCGCCTGACCCGGCGCCTCAGCGCCTGCGATTTCCGCCTTCACGCGACGCGCACCACGGCCATCATGCCGCTCGCCTGATGCCCGAGCACGTGACAGTGGAGCATCCAGTCGCCGGGGTTGTCGGCGACGAAAGCGACTTCGGCTCGGCTGTCCGGATCGAGCAGCACCGTGTCCGCCCACGGTCGCTCGGGCTCGGGCTTGCCGTCGCGCGACAGCACCCGAAACACGTGTCCGTGAAGGTGAATCGGGTGGTGCCATGCGGTGTCGTTCGCAAACTCGATGACCTGCGAGCTGCCGCGCGCGAAGCTGAGCAGCGGTTCGTGGCGGTGATCGGTTTCCGCGATCGGCCGGCCGTTCACCATCCACGCCATCCCGTGGCGCATGGCGCCCATCGGCAGGCGCCCCATCATGCCGCCCTCGAAGCGGACGCGGTGGCGCTCGGCGCGCCCGAGATCGGGCTCGGCGATCGGGTTGGGCATGAGCGCGGGCACGGGTCCGAAGGTGCTGCGGATCGCGGGCTCGTCGGAGTACGCGAGATCGAGCAGGCGGTAGGCGCGCTGCCGGTAGAAATCGTCGATCACGCGGTGCCGGCTGCCGGGCGGGGCGACGCAGTCGAGAATCAGGTCCGCGCGCATGCCTGGTCCGAGGACGATGCGCTCGGCGCGGCGAGGCGCCACGGGCTGGCCGTCGTGGGCGACCACCGCCGGCTCATGGCCCTCGAAGCGCAACCCGAAAATTCGCGCCGTGGCGGCGTTGACGAGCCGCAGGCGGATGCGTTCGCCCGAGCGCACCGCGAAATTCTCCCGGATGCTGCCATTCACGGTCACGGTGTTGCCGATCCGTCCCGCGTGGCTCGCGTCCATGAAGTTGCCGAAGTCCGCGACCATCCGTGCGCTGCGATCGAGCCGCCAGTCGGAGAGCACCCAGACGAGATCGCGATCGACCACCGGCGGCTCTCGTTCCTCGACGACGAGCGCCCCATACAGGCCGCGGCCGACCTGCTCGGCGCTCGCGAGGTGCGGGTGATACCAGTAGGTGCCGGCGTCCGGGAGATCGAACTCGTACACGAAGCGCCCGCCGCGCGCCGCGATCGGCGCCTGCGTCAGATGCGGCACGCCGTCCATCGCGTTCGGCACGCGCAGGCCGTGCCAGTGGATCGTGGTCTCCGCGTCGAGTGAATTTTCGACTTCTACGCGCAGCCGCTCGCCCTGGCGGTAACGCAGCACCGGGCCGGGCACGACGCCGTTGTACGACCAGGTCCCGGTCTGCGGATGCGCCGCGCCCACGAGATTCTGCTGCGAGCGCCGGGCCCTCAACTGCCATGCGGCGGACCTGGCCGCGGGAGGCCATGCGGCCGTGGCCGCCAGGGTGGTCAATGCGAGGAACTGGCGCCGCTTCATCGAGTCTCGGCTAATGTACCGAGTCCGAAATCCGTGATGGTTTTCTTCGATCTCGGGACTTCGGCCGTTGTTGCCGAAGTCCCGAGACACTGCAACAACGGCACTGCGCGTAGGGCCATGTTCGTGTCCGAGGGTTGCTTCGGTGTCTCATGATTCCCCGCAACGGCGAGAAGCGCGGGGAATCACGAGATCGGACAAAAAAAGCAGAATATTCGTACGCGAACTCGTGACTCGCCACGCTAGCGCCGCGCGGAAGCGAGCGCCTCGTCCACCAGTTTCTTCAGCTGTTCGTAGCCGAAGCTCGGCAGCGGCCTGCCGTTGACGAAAAATTCCGGCGTCTTGGTGACGTTGAGCACCCGCGCGTCTTCGAGGTCCTGCGCGATGACCCGCGCGACTTCGGGCGCCGCCATGTCGATTCGCACGCGTTCGAGATCCAGGCCAAGTCCTTCGAGGTGCCTCCAGACGAGATCGGCCTGCGGCCGGTGGTTCGGCGCCCACGCGGCCTGCGACGCGAGGATTGCCTCGAGCGCAGGCCAGAGCTTGCCCTGTTTGCGTGCCGCTTCCAGGATCGCGACCACCTGATCCGAGCCGGTGTGGAAAGGTGCGTAGCGCAGGACCAGACGAATCCGGTCGGGGTTCGCGGCCATCATCTGCTTGACCACCGGATAGAACGCCTTGCAGGTTTCGCAGGCCGGGTCGAGGAACTCGACGATTTCGACCGGCGCGTCGGCCCTGCCGAGCGTGGGCGAGTGCATCCGCACCAGGTTCGCCCGATTGCTCTCAGCGAGCTGCGCAGACTGCTCGCTCTGCTGGCTCTTGTAGATCAGCGTGCCCAGCGCGAACGCGAGAAGCAAGGCGATTGCGGCGAGGGCGAACAGGATCTTTTGCTTCATTTTGCGCTCCGAAAATAGGCGACCCACAGAAGAATCACGATCGCCGCAAAGGCGATCGCGGCCATGAGCGGGATGGTGATGAAACCGAACCACACGATCACCTGCTCCTTGCACGGCACCCCTTGCGTGCAGGGCTGCATCGTCTCCGGCACCACGCCGGCGACGAGCAGCACGTGATAGAGGGCGATCAGCCCGCCGATCGCGGCGAGCGGCAGCGCGTAGCGCACGACCTTGCGGTCGAAAGGAAACAGCCCGATCGGCAAGAGGAGCGCGAGCGGAAACATGAAGATGCGCTGGTACCAGCACAGCACGCAGGTCGGCACGCCCACGATCTCGCCGAAAAAGAGCGCACCGAGCGTCGAGCCGGCCGCGAGCAGCCAGGCGGTGAAGATCAGATACCACGCCGTGGTTTCGCTACTCATGCGCGCAGGTTCCGTTCCGCCGGCTGCGCCCGCGCAAGGGGCAACGTCGCGCCGAGCCGCCGAGGCACTCGGGCCCCGGCCGCCTCGGCGCGGTAGACGAAGCCTGCACAACGCGGTCCCATGGTCGCCACGCTCCAGGATCGCGAGTTCCTCCGTCCTGAGTCAACAGATAATGGGGGGATCTTCGCTCAGGCATATTGCGGTCGCTTCTCCTTCCGGATCACGGCGGTCTGGGCTGTGCGCTCCGGATCGCGTAGATATCCGGTGCGCTGGTGAAGGTGCGCGCGCAGTCGAGGGAGCAGAAGTGGTGGGTCGTTCCGCCGTACACGATCGTCGCGACGGCGCGTTCGATGGGGACCTGCATCCGGCAGACCGGGTCGATTGCAGGGAGGGCCCGTCTCTCGGTCGACCGCAGGATTTCGAACACGGCGACCGGGTACGCGACGTTCTTGAATTGTTGCTTGCCGAGCACGCGCGCTTCGATGTCGCCGAGATCTCTGGCCGAGCGGGCGATGGATTCGGTGCACAAAATCTGGCCCGAGGCAGCTTGCGCGGCCAGCCGCGCGGTCAGGTTGATCGGCGCGCCGAACACCTGCCCTGCGCGCTCTACGATGTGTCCGCGGTGGAGCCCTGTGCGGATTTTCGGGAACTCCGGTTCGCGCTCGATTGCGTCGCGCAGTTGCAGCGCCGTGCGCACGACCGCCGCGGTGTCGGCACCCGCGCACAGCACATCGTCGCCGATAGTGTTGACGATCGACACGCCGGATTCGAGAGTCTGCCGGACGAGGCCCTGGAAGCGGAGCACCACTTCCGAGGCGCGCAGCGCGCCGTGCGTCTCGGTGAGCGCCGTGTATCCGCAAAGATCCGCGATCAGCAGCGCCACATCGAGTTCCCGCGGCGCGCTCGGGTCAATCGTCAGCGATGTCGGCATTGACGACGATCAGTGCATGAACCGGGTCGCACGGATCCCGTGGCGGCAGCCTCGGGGTAATCTTCCTGCGCTGGACCTGCGGAAGGTGGTCGCAATTCATTCGCCACCGCTTCTGCAGGACAAGGCGGCAAAAGTTGTAGTCGATCGAAGAAGGGTCAGACCACGTCGCCTCGCACAATAGCCGGCACGAGCAATGCGTGCCGTGTGTGCGCGTCCACGATTCCGCGAGCCGGCAACCGGGCCTCCCCAGCCCCACCTGCAGCGTATTCGCTATGCGCATGGCTGCCGAGCGGCACGCGGCACGGCAAGTATCATGGCGCCATCCGGGGCGCGACTCGAAGCAGCGCTGCGAGCGCGAACGCGGAAAACATGCGCGTCATCATGTCTCGGTCCACTGCAGTTCGTACACCCGGTGAAACCCGCCGAACCCCTTGAGGCGGCACACGCCCACCGGCCGGAACGCGACGTTCGCCGATCGCAACTCGTTGGCCGCATCCTCGTCGAGGAAGACGCGGTTCCGGTCGGGGATCTTCTCCAGGCGCTCCTCCCCCTCCACGGCGACAAAGGCCTCGCCCGCCACGCTCATGAGCCTGAACGCCTCGTTGATCGCGGCGCCGTGACGAACCCCCCGCGCATCGAGCAGGATCTCGCCATAGGTCACGGCAGCGCGCACCTCGACGGGCGGGCCCGGCGCCATGTCGGGCGGTCGGTCGTGCAGACCGCGCAACAGCTTGATCGCAGCCCGGGTCGCGGCAATGACCGAAGGAAACGTCATCATGCAACCGTCTCCGGTGTTCTCGACGAAAGTGACGCTCGATCCCGCCGCGGCGAGCGCGCGTCGCTCGAGGAGGTTGCGCGCGCGCATCGCCAGATTCTCGCCGTATCGGGTCGCGAGCTGCGTCGAGTCGACAAGATCCACCGCCAGCACCGCTTCGGTCACCGTCCCGGCAGGGCCCCGCCGCCAGCGCCGCCGGGACCAGGCGCGATGGGCGAGCACACCGGCGCCGGCGGCAAGGGCGCCAACAAGGGCGTGAGAGGCGTAGTCAAAAATCGAGCCCCAATCGAAATGAATGAGTGGCGGCGTCGGCGCGATCTGGGCGGCGGCGTGGTCGGCGCCGAACAGCGACACGAGCGCCACGGCCACGGCCGCCGCGCTGCCGCTCCTGGAGGACCACAGTCGCATTCGGTCAACGTTTCCCGGTATCCGACTTCGCGGCATCGTGCTCGTGCGGCTGCGAGGATTCGGCCGGTGGCGCATTCGTTCCATGCGAACCCATATGGCCGTGCGGACTGGTCACCACCAGCAATACCACCATCAGAATCATCATCACTGCCATGGCGTTCTCCGGATGAATTTCTGCATTTCGCGCTCGATGCCGACGCGAGGAACGCTCGCGCTTGCGGGGACTGTCCCCATAAGGCTCAGTGCTGGCGCATGCTTCCAGCAACAACGCGATGGCGAGGATGGATCGGCGACTTTGAGAATCCGCACGTCATTTCTCCAGGTCAAAATCATGGCAGCACGCGCACGGCGAGCGCGCTGCTGGCGTTTCGCGGCACGGCCTTCATTGCTCATCCCGCGGTAGCGCCCGGCGCAAGCGCCACGCCCTCGGGCACGCGGCGGAGCTGCCAGCCCTTGACCACGGCGTAGATCGAGGGAATCACGATCAGCGCCAGCACCGTGACCGAGACCATGCCGCCGACCATCGGCGCGGCGATGCGGCGCATCACCTCCGAGCCGGTGCCGGTGCCCCACATGATCGGCAGCAGCCCGCCGACGATCGCCGCCACCGTCATCATGATCGGGCGCACGCGCATCAGGGCGCCCTGGATCACCGACTCCTTCAGATCCTCGGCGGTGATTCTCTCCCCCGCCGCCGCGCGGCGCGCGGCGGCGGCCTGCAGGGCCTGATCGATGTAGATCAGGATCACCACTCCGATTTCCGCCGCCACCCCGAGCAGCGCGATGAAACCCACCGCCACCGCGACGCTCATGTTGTAGTCGAGCAGGTGCATCAGCCAGATCCCGCCCACCAGCGAGAACGGAACCGAGAGCATCACGATCAGCGTCTCGGTGAGCCGCTTGAAGTTGAGGTACAGCAGCACGAAGATGATCACGATGGTGAGCGGAACGACGACCTTGAGCTTTTCCTTGGCGCGTTCCATGTATTCGAACTGGCCGCTCCAGGTAATGAAATAACCCGGCGGGAACTTGACGTTGTCGCGCACCGCCTTCTGCGCGTCGGCGACGTAGCCGCCGATGTCGCGGTCCCTGATGTCGACGTAGATGTAGGCCACGAGCAGCGCGTTCTCGGTGCGGATGTTGGGCGGGCCCTTGACCATGCTCACGCGGGCCAGCTGGCCCAGCGGCAGCATGGTGCTGGTCAAGGTTCTGGTCGCCCTGCCACCAAGCGCAGATGGGCCAGCCGCATTCATCACAGGTGCGGCGGCGCCCATCGCGGCCGGGCGTGCCCCTGCCATCACCGGCACCAGCACCTGGTCGGCGATCGCCTGCGGGTCGCTGCGGAAGTCGCGCGGATAGCGCACCACCACGCTGTAGCGCTCCAGGCCCTCGACGGTAGTGGTCACCATCTCGCCGCCCAAAGCGGTCATGATCACGTCCTGCAGGTCGCCTACCGCAAGCCCATAGCGAGCGAGCGCCATGCGGTCAGGCTCGATGTCGATGTAGTAGCCCCCTGTCAGGCGTTCGGCAAAGGCGCTGGTCGTGCCCGGGACGGTTTTCACCACGGCCTCGACCTCCTTTGCCACGCGCTCAATCCCGGCCAGATCCTTGCCGTACACCTTGATCCCGATCGGCGTGCGGATGCCGGTCGAGAGCATGTCGATGCGCGCCTTGATCGGCATGGTCCAGGCGTTCGCGATGCCGGGAAACTGCAGCGCCTGATCGAGTTCCGCGATCAGCTTGTCCATCGTCATTCCGGGACGCCACTCGCTCTGCGGCTTCAGGTTGATCACGGTTTCGAACATCTCCATCGGCGCCGGGTCGGTGGCGGTGTTGGCGCGCCCCGCCTTGCCGAACACCGACAACACTTCCGGAAAGCTCTTGATGATGCGGTCCTGCGTCTGCAGGATCTCCGCCGCCTTGGTGACCGAGAGCGAAGGCAGTGTCGCTGGCATGTACAGGAGCGTTCCCTCGTTCAGCACCGGCATGAATTCCGTGCCGAGCTTCATCGCCGGGTAAGCCGTGACCCCCAGCACCGCGACGGCGGCGAGAATCGTGAGCTTTCGCCAGCGCAGCGCGGCACCGATAAGCGGCCGGTAAACCCACATGAGCAGGCGCACCAGCGGGTTCTTGTGCTCCGGCGGAATGCGGCCGCGGATGAACAGCAGCATCAGCACCGGCACCAGCGTGATGGAGAGAAACGCCGCGCCCGCCATGGAAAAGGTCTTCGTATAGGCGAGCGGCTTGAACATCCGCCCTTCCTGCGCTTCCAGCGTGAACACGGGCAGGAACGACACGGTGATGATGAGCAGGCTGAAGAACAGTGCCGGCCCGACCTCCTTGCAGGCATTGATGATCGCTTCGATCCGCGGCTCGTCCGGTTTCAGCCGCTCCAGGTGCTTGTGTGCGTTCTCGATCATCACGATGGCCGCGTCCACCATGGCGCCGATCGCGATGGCGATGCCGCCCAGGCTCATGATGTTCGAGTTGAGCCCCATCAAATGCATGATGATGAATGCGATCAGCACGCCGACCGGCAGCATGACGATGGCCACCAGCGCGCTGCGGGCGTGGAACAGGAACACGATGCACACCAGCGCGACGATCGCGCTTTCCTCCAGCAGCGTCCAGTTGAGGTTCCTGATCGCGCGGTGGATCAGCTCGGCGCGGTCGTACACCGCCTCGATCGTCACCCCTTCGGGGAGCCCCGTCGAGATCTCGGAGATCTTCGTCTTCAGGTTGTGAATCACGTCCTGGGCGTTCTGGCCGTAGCGCGCGACGGCGATGCCGCCTACAACCTCGCCTTCGCCGTTCAGCTCGGCGATCCCGCGCCGCTCCTCGGGAACCAGCTCCACGCGCGCGATGTCGCGCACCAGCACCGGCGTGCCGCCCTCGGCCTTGACCACCAGCATCTCCAGATCCTCGGCACCGCGCAGGTAGCCGCGGCCGCGCACCATGTACTCGGTCTCGGCCATCTCGATCACGCGGCCGCCGACGTCGCGATTGCTCTCCCGAATCACCTGCATGACCTTCATCAGCGGCACGCCGTAGGTCTGGAGTTTTCGCGGATTGACCGTCACCTGGTACTGGCGCACGAAGCCGCCGACGCTGGCAATCTCGGAAACGCCCTGTGCCTTCGTGAGCTGGTAGCGGACGAACCAGTCCTGGATCGAGCGCAATTCTTCCAGCGTGCGGTTCTTCGCGAGCACGGCATACTGGAACACCCAGCCGACGCCCGTCGCGTCCGGCCCGAGCGAGGCGGTCACACCGCGCGGCAGGCGCCCGGCGACGTAATTGAGGTATTCCAGCACCCGCGAGCGCGCCCAGTAAATGTCGGTGCCATCCTCGAAGATGATGTAGACGAACGATGCGCCGAATACCGAGAGCCCGCGCACCACCTTCGATTTCGGCACCGCGAGCATCGCCGTGGTGAGGGGGTAGGTGACCTGGTCCTCGATCACCTGCGGCGCCTGGCCGGGGTACTCGGTGTAGACGATGACCTGCACGTCCGAGAGATCCGGGATCGCGTCCACCGGCGTCTTCAGCACCGCGTAGACCCCCGCGGCGACGGCGAAAAACGTCCCCAGCAGGACGATGAAGACGTTGCGGGCCGACCACTCGATGATCCGGTTCAGCATGTCAATGCCCCTTGTCGTGTCCGGGCGCCGCCTTCGCCACGGGCTTCGCGGCCGCCGGCGTCATGCGCTCGATCACGAATTCGCCGGGCCCAGCCGGCGCAATGTCGATCTCGACCGCCTGGCCTTTCCTGACGCCCTGCAGCATCGCTTTGTCCTTCACCTTGAACTCCATGGACATGGCCGGCCACTTGAGGCTCGGAATCGCTTCATGGTTGATTTCGACGCTGCCGGCCTTCTGGTCCACTGCTTCCACCGTGCCTTTCGTGGTGTGGACCTGCGCGGGCGTCGCTGCGGCCGGCTTGGCTTGCGCGCCGTGAGCGCCATGCCCGCCAAATGTTTCGAGCGCCGCCTTGAGGTTGCTTTCGGCGTCGATCAGGAAATTGGCGCGCACCACCACCTCCTCGCCCGCCCGCAGGCCCTCCCGCACTTCGAGGAAGCCGTCGGCCCGCATGCCGAGCTTGACCGTGCGCGGCTCGAACAGCCCCTCGGCGCGTCGCACCAGGACCAGTTGCCGCGTGCCGCTGTCGAGCACCGCCGATTCCGGCACCGCCAGCGCCTTGCTGCGTCCATCGCCCGTAGCCAGCTCGACGTTGGCGAACATTGCGGGCTTGAGCAGCCCGCCCGGATTGCGCAGCTCTACGCGCACCTTCGCCGTACGCGTTTCGGCATCGATGGTCGGGTAGATGAACACCACCTTGCCGGCGAAGACCTTGTCCGGATACGCGACGATGCGTAGCTTCGCCTCCTGTCCGAGGCGCACCAGACCGACGTCCTGCTCGAAAACATCCGCGAGCATCCAGACGGAGGACAGGTCCGCGATCTCGAACAGGACTTCGCCGGGCATGAAGCGCATGCCCTGGACGCTCGGCTTCTGCAGCACCACCCCGTTTGCGCCGGAGCGGTACGTGAGCAGCCGACGCGAATTGCCCTCCTGCTGCAGCGCCTGCAGTTCCCTGTCGGAAATTTCGAAATTGCGCATCCGCCGCAACGCCCCGTCGGCAAGCCGCTGCATCGCGGCCTGTGCCTCGGGACCGCTGTCCTGGAGGTCCTTCGCCCCGCGCAGCGCGATCAGGTACTCCTCCTGTGCGGCCACGAGATCGGGGCTATACACGTCCATCAGCGGCTGGCCGCGCGCAACCGATTGCCCGGTGGTATTGACGTGAAGTTTCTCGATCCAGCCTTCGAATCTCGGCGCCACCTTGTACAGCAGCCGCTCGTTCGCCTGAATGGTTCCAACCGCCTGGACCGTCCGGCGCAACTCCCGCATCGCCACCGGTTCCGACCGCACGCCGAGGAGTTGAACCTTGTCCAGGCTGATCTTCACCGTCCCGGGCTGCGCCTGTGGCTCCGGTTCTTCGCCCTCGTAGACGGGAATGTAGTCCATGCCCATGGGATCTTTCTTCGGCACCGGCGAAGTGTCGGGAAGTCCCATCGGATTGCGGTAGAAGCGGACCTTGCGCTCCTTCTTCGCCCCTTGCTCGGGGCCACCGGCCGAGCTTGGCGCGACCGCCGCGGGCGCGTGGCCCGCACTGCGCGTTCCCATCCAGTAACCCGCCGCGACGCCGGCGCCCACGACCACCGCAGCGATTCCGATCCAAACCAGTCGGTTCATAACCTTGCCTTTCCTCGCATTCGATTCAGAACAGCGTCTTGCCGGTGAGAAACTCGATCTCCGCCAGCGCCTTGTTGTGACCCGTCAGGCTCGCGGCATGGGCGATCTCGTAGTTGAAGACCGTCATCTGGTTGTCCAGCAGGGTGAAGAAGTCGACGCGGTTCACCTTGTAGGCGGCGACCGCCGCCTCGACCGCGAGGCGCGCCTGCGGCACGATTCCCGTTTCGTAGAGCCGCGCCGACTTGAGGCTCTGCTCGGCGGTCGCCACCTGCTGGCGCAACATGGCATGGATCTCGTTCAAACGCGCCTCGTACATGCGCGTCGCCTGGTCGCGCATCGCGATGGCTTCGGCGACCCGGGGATCGCGTTTCGACTCGCGCCAGACCGGCAGGTTGATCGCCACCGTGAAGCTGATCATGTCGTCGCGCCGCATGTCCTGGAAGTTGTCGCGCTGGCCGTACGAGAACCGCAGGTCGAAGTCCGGGTAGTAGTCCCTGCGCGCCAGCTCGAGCATCTTGTCGTTGCGCGCGATCGTGTCCTGCTGCGCGAGAAGCTGTGCCCGGTGGACGCGCGCCTGCTCTCGCAGCTCGTCCAGCCGCAGCGGCACGTTGCGCGCGCGCGGCGGTTGCGTCTTCAGTTCCCGCGCCGCTGCGCCGCGCCCGAGCGCGCGGTTCAGCTCGGCCTCGAACATGGGCCGCTCGCGCCCCAGCTTGATCTGCTCGTCGATCATGCGCGAGAGCTGCGTCTGCGCCTTGAGCACATCCGCCTGACTGCCCTGTCCCACGGCGTAGCGCGCCTCGGCGATTGCGAGAAACTGCTCCAGCACGCGCTTGTTGCGGTCCACCAGGCGCACCGTCTCGTCGATCAGGCCGAGATCGAGATACGCGACCTTGACCTCGCGCGCCACGCGATTGGAGGTCTCCTGGAGGTTGTTCGCCATTGCATCGGCCTCCTTCTCCGCCAGCTCGCGCCGCAACGCGCGCTTGCCCGGGTAGGGCAGGCGCTGCGCGAGACCGATCATCTTCATGGTCATCTCTTCGCGGCGGAAGCTCGGCGAGCGCACGGGCAGGTTCACCACGCCGAGCTCCAGCATCGGATCGTCGAGCGCCCCCGCCGGCGAAACCCGGCTGCGCGCCGCATCCAGCTCGCGCGCGGCCGCATGGATATCGGGATTGTTCTGCAGCGCCTCGGCCACCAGCTCGCGGACAATCGCGTCACCTGGCGGCTCGGGCGCAGCGTGCCCGGACGCACTCGCGCCCGCCAGGAGCAGCAGCAGAATTCCGCGCCGCGCAAGCTGCAGCCGGGGATTTTGGTGAAAAGGTGTTCTCATGGGGTCCGCTCCGTGTTTCACGACATCGGATTCAGGGATTGTTGCTTGATGATCTGCCGCCAGGCTGAATCGTTCTTCATCACGTGGCGAAATCCGTCCCACGCCTCCATCGGTTCGCCGTCGCGCATCGCTACCCTGCGCCCCCGCGCGTCACGGTGCACCATGTTGCCGTCCGTGCGGACCAGCAGCGTGCCGCCGTCCTTCAGTTCGATGAGGCGCTCGGCCGCGGTTTGCGGCGCTGCACCCAGCACGCTCAACAGCATCAGGACCACCATATCGCGCATCTTCATCGCTCCTTTCCTGGTCAATCATGAGATCGAACAGCGTGGACGCACGCCGCGGCTTGCCGCACGCGGCGGAATGAACCCACGCCGCCAGCAGCACGGCGCGGGCGTCAGGCGGTCAAATGAGGAGGGACCGGAAAAGGATGCGTGGCGGCGGGGTCGCCCAGGCTTCGGGCTGGCGAACGAACGCCACTGAATCCCGCTGCAGTGCGGGTGTCGCGCGCCATGCGAGCACGGATTGCGCCAGTAGCAAATGAACCTTCACCTGCGGCTTGTCGAGTCTCAAATCCTCGCTCTGGCAGTGCGCCGCGCAGAGGTTCGCGTTGGCGCCATCTTCGTGGCAGGTCGCGTCGGGCGATTCGTGATCGCTCGCGATCAGGCTATGCGGCCGCGCCGAGAGGAAAATATCGCAATCGGCGAGCGCAATGGCCGCCTGGGCGAACAGCATCATCGCAAGAGACAGCAGCCCCGCGAATTTCGAATTGCGACGCGATTGCATGGCCGAAGAGTAAGTGCCGAGGTCCGGCGCGGATTTGACCCAAGTCAACCTTGTCCCGATGGTACGTCATTTGGCGGCTGGTACCCTTGTCGCGCTGCGCGACGTATCCTCCCGGCGAGGGGGACACGGGTACTGCAGCGGCGTCTGCGGCCGCCGGACGAGCGTCCAGGACCGCAGAGGCCGTTATCTGTCGACGAGGGCATCGAGGAGGAATGAATGGAGCGGGCGTTCCTAGGCGCCCGCTCCGGCTTCCCCGCTCGCGCGGGAGTCGCGCGCGGGGAGGCGTAAACGAAGGAGTCCTACCGGTCAGTAATCGTGGCGTATCCCGAAAGTGACGAGGCGCGCTTTCTCGCCGGCGGCCAGCGCGTTGTTGATGCCGGCTCCGGCATCGACGTAATGTGTGTACGCTGCGCCAGGGTCGTTCTTGAGCTGGTTGAGCGACAGCGCGAGGTGCGTGCGCTTGGAAAGCGAGTACGCGTAGGTGAGGGTCCACATCTTGGCGCCATCCGCGATCGGCGTCGCCTTGTCGTCGTTCGCTCGCGTGTATGCCGCCATGAAGGTCTGCGGGCCGGTGGCGTAACGCAGCGGAATCGACCATGCCGTGCGGTCGCCCAGGCGGGTGCCGATGGGTGCGAGACCCGCCCCGGTGGCCGCCGCCGTCAGTTCCGTCTTGTTCCAAAGCAAGCCGAGCTTCCACCCCGCCCAAGTGTAGTGGCCGTACAGCGTGTTGCCGCGCTGGTCGGCCGTGATGAGCTGCCCCGCCAGGCTCGGCGCGGCGGTCGAGGTGCCCAGCGGAGCGGTGCTCAGGCCCGAGATGGCCGGGTTGTAGACGGCGCGCGGGTTGTCCGCCTTGCCGTCCCAGTAGCTGTAGCCGACTTTCCAGTTGGCCGCCGTATACGTCGGGTGAATGTTCCACGCGCGCCCGTCACGTGCGTCGTTGCCGGCCGCCATGTCCGCTTCCACCCCTGCGGAAGCGAGTGGGTTGGTCGAATACGCGACCACGGCCTGGAAACCGCCCCAATTCGGCGAAGTCCACTTGATCGAATTCGGCGTGCGCGTCGCGTTGGCGATCGCGATCCTGCCTCCGCCCGCGAAATCGGTGAGCGAGCTCGGGTGAACCCGGTACGACGCGCCTTTGAAATAGGCATCGTCCGGCGCCAGGAAGTAGTGCAGGCCGTGGCGGCCCATGGTCAGCTGCCCCCAGCTCCTGCTGCGCAAGCCGACCCAGGATTCGCCCGAGGCAGCAAGCGACCCCGTGTCCATGTTCGGCTTGAAATCGACCCGCACGATCCCCGCCAGACCGCTGCCCAGGTCCTCCGTGACATTGAACACGACGCTCGACGACTCGTCGTTGACGCGGGTTTCGCTGCTGTTCAGGCGTGCCGGGGCATTGCTCACCTTCATGTTGTCCAGGCTCACCTGAATGAACCCGTTGATGACGACGCTCGACTGCGCGAGTGCCGCCGCAGGGGCCGCGAGCGCACCCGCAACCGCCACTATCAGGCTTTTCTTTCTCATCTCGATCTCCTCTTGCTGTTGGGTCTGGACCTGGAAACCGCCAATGCGATCAACGGTTCCGGCACCGCATGTGCAGCGCTTAGATGCTAAGGGCCAGGAGATGACGGGACGGTTGCCGAAACATGAGCAATGAATGAGCGACAAATGACCGATCCTTTGCCGGGACATTGCCGATTCGTAATTTGCCGCGCTTTGCTGTCCGCACTGTTCCGGTCGATGCCAAACTGACCGCGACATTACATTTCTGTCATCCCGCGCCGCTTGCTCGGGGCGCGGCTATAGTTCAACTCCGGTAGCAGCGGATCCGCGCGCGAAGAGGTGGACATCGTGAAACTGCTGGTGGTCGAAGACGAGAAGAGCACCGCGTCGTACCTCAGGCAGGGGCTCACCGAACACGGTTTCGTGGTCGACGTCGCGGCCGACGGCGCGGACGGTGCGCACCTCGCGCTCACCGGCAACTACGACCTCGTCGTGCTCGACCTGATGCTTCCGGGCCGCAGCGGCTGGGAGATCATCCGGGAGCTGCGCGCGCACAAGGACACTCCGGTCCTGATCCTCTCGGCGCGCGACAAGCTGGCGGACCGCGTGACAGGGCTCGAGCGCGGTGCCGACGATTACCTCGTGAAGCCTTTCGCATTCTCGGAGCTGCTCGCCCGCGTTCGCGCGCTGCTTCGCCGGGGCAAGAGCGTCCAGCCCGAACGACTCCAGGTCGCCGACCTGCACATTGACATCGTGCGACGGCGCACGGAGCGCGCGGGAAAGGCGATCGATCTCACCCCGAAGGAGTTCGCGCTGCTGCACCTGCTCATGCGACATGAAGGCGAGGCGCTGTCGCGCACCCTGATCGCCGAGCAGGTCTGGGACATGAACTTCGACAGCGACACCAACGTCGTCGACGTGGCAATACGCAGGCTGCGTACCAAGGTGGACGACCCGTTTTCGCGCAAGCTGGTCCACACGATCCGCGGCGTCGGCTATGTCTGCGAGGCGCGCACATGACCCGCCTTGCCCATGCGATCCGTCGCGCGTGGCGCTCGATCGCGGTGCGGCTTTCGGTGATGCTGATCGTGGTGTTCGCGCTCGTCCTCGCCGGAATCGGGCTGCACCTCTACGATGGTCTCGCCGGCGAGCTCGAGGCGCGCGCGCGTGCCGAACTCTTCGGCAAGATCGAGCTGGTGCAGCGGGCGCTCGGCGAACTGCCCGCGGCACGCGACATCCCCACGCATCGCTCGCATTTCGACGATATTCTTGTCGGCCAGCATCGCCTGCGGTTGGCGGTTCTTGATGCCGGGGGTGCCGTGCTCTACCAGTCGTCCGCCTTCGATGCATCGGACCGGACTCTGCTCGAATGGATTCGCGACAAGACGCGCTCGGGGATCGAGGGCGACCTGACCCATCGGGGCAAGGTCCACTTTCTGGTACGCACGGCGCGGGGGTCGGTCGGCCGTACCGCCGAAATGCCCGTCTGGATCGCGATCGCGAACGATGTGCGCGATTACACCGACCTGCTGACTGCGCACAGCAAGGCGATGCTCATCGCGCTCGCGCTCGGCGCCGTGGTTGCGGCACTCGGCGGGGTCTGGATGATCCGCAGCGGCCTCGCGCCAATCAGGCGGCTCGCCGCCGCCGAGGCGCGCGTCTCGGCCAGCCGCCTGAGCATGCGTATCCCCATCGAAGACGCGCCGCTCGAGCTCGTCCACCTGGTGGCGGGGTTCAACGCCATGCTCGACCGCCTGAACGACTCCTTCCGGCGGCTGCAGGATTTCTCGTCCGACCTGGCGCATGAACTGCGTACGCCGATCAACAGCCTGATCGGCCATGCGCAGGTGGCACTATCCCGGCCGCGCGATGCGGAGGAATACCGGGCTGCGATCGAGTCGATCGCCGAAGGCGGCGAGCGCATTGCACGCATCGTTCGCGACATGCTGTTTCTTGCTCAGGCGGACAATGCCTCCGCGGTACTGAAGAAGGAGCGCCTCGACCTGCGCGCGGAGGTCGAAAAGGTCGTGGCGTATTTCAACGTGCTCGTCGAGGAGCGGGGCGTGGCGTTTGCGTGCCACGGTCACGCCGAAGTCTGGGGCGACCATGTGATGATTCAGAGAGCCGTCAGCAATCTGCTGTCGAACGCGCTTTGGCACACGCCGCGGGGCGAAACGGTAGTCGTGAACATCCTTTCGACGAAGCCACATCCGGTCTGCCTCGAGGTCAGTAATCCGGGTCCGGGAATCCCAGCCGAGCACCTGCCGAGGGTGTTCGATCGCTTCTACCAGGCGGATCCGGTGCGCGGCGACCCCGCGGGCGGGACCGGACTCGGCCTGGCGATCGTGAAAGCGATCATGGATCTCCATGGCGGGTCGGTCGAAGCGACGAGCGTCCCCGGCGGCACAACGACGTTCCGGCTGAAATTCAGTGCCTGACGCGGGCGCCGTCAGCCAGCTTGCGTGCCGCGTCCAGTGGCGCGCGCGAAGCGCAGGGCGAGCGGCGGAATCACGAGCCATTGCAGCAACGGCGAAACGCCGATCTCGATCCCCGCGATCTCCACCGTGGGCATGAGGGCGGAGTAGCTCCAACTGCGCAGCACAGCCGTGTTCAGCGATTCGCTGAACGCCGTGTAGCCGGTTGCAGCGAGCGCGGCCAGCGGCGCGATGAGTCCCCAGCGCCATTGCGCCGGCGCGCTCGCCCGGGTCGCGATCAGACCGGCGAGCAACACCGCGCCGCCGATGACCACGTCTCCCGCCGTGCAGTGCAGGACCGCATACGCGATCCAGGCAGCCGGGGCCTCACGCCAGAGCGTGTAGAGCGGAAGTTGCGCCATCTCCCAGGCGAGGTTCAGCCCGCCAAGCCACGGCAAATACCGGAACCCGATCAGGCGCAGCGCCTCGCGGTCGCGGAACCAGGGCGTCGCACTCACTTGCCGGTGCCGCGCTCGGCGATCGCTTTCCAGGTGCGCGCGCCATCCTTCGACACGAAGACGCTGCGGCCGAAGGTGGCGATCGCGTATTCGGCGCGCGCCGACGGATTCTGTGCAACGTAGGCAACCGCGTCGCGCTCGAGCGGCGGCAGCTCGATCGGCGTTGCAGCCCCGCCGCCGAGCGGCACGTGCGCGAGGCGCGCGCGGCCGTCGAACGCGCCGTACCACAGGCGCCTGCCGTCCAGATCGAAGAACACCGCGAAACCCTCGGTGCCGGCGGCGAGCGCGACGAAGCGCGCGCCCGAATCTCGCGACAGGTAAATCCCACCCGAAGCCGCGGCCGCCACCGTCGCGCGATCGTCCGGATGCACCGCGAGGGCGCGCAGCTCGCCTGCGATGCCGCTGGCAGCCGCGTGCTGCCAGGCGAGGCCGCCGTTCAGCGTGTAATGCAGGCCGGTCTCCTTCATGCGTGAGTTGGGCGCGGGATTCCAGGCGTAGATCGCATCGGTATTCCAGCCCGTGGCGAGAAGGTGAAAATCGGTCTCGCCCTCCAGCCCGAGCCGATCCCATTTCCTGCCGCCGTCCTTGCTGCGAATGACGCCGAAGGGGTTGACCAGCCCTGAATCCGGCGCCGGATGACCGCTGCTGTACAGATGTCTCGCGGTCGCCGAGAACCCCATGTAATCGTGCTGCGGCCCGGGAGCTTTCGACCATCGGCCGTTTTCGTACACCGCAAGACCGTGGTGGCTCGGGATCATGAGCCGCTTTCCATCCGGGCTGTACGCAAGCCCGTGCACGTGAGTCAGCGTGACCGGCGACTGGGCGAGCGCTGCACATGCCGTGCCGACTGCGAGGATGCTTGCCGCGGCACACCTTGCGATGCTTCGGTATCGCATGTCACCGTCCTTTTGCATCAACGCTTCATGGGCGAAGCCGCATCGAGCAGCGCGCGCACCCTCTCGAACGGCATCGCTCCGGAATAGCGCTCGCCGTTCTCGAGGAACCAGGTCGGCGTCGAACGGGCACCGATCCCGCGCCCGAACGCGATCAGGTCTTCGACCGGGTTGGCGCAATCGATCGGCGCTTTCGGCTCGATACGACGGAAGATCAGATCGTTCCACGCCTTGACGCGGTCCTTCGAGCACCACACGGCCTTCGCCTGGTGCACTGATTCCGGCTTGATGATGGCGTACGGAAAGACGTGCGTCGTGAGGTCGTCGAGTTTCGCCAGATCCTCCTCCAGCCGCTTGCAGTAGGGGCAGTTCGGGTCCGACAGGATCGCGATCTTGCGCCGGCCGTTGCCCCGCTTGCTGGTGATCGCCCACTGCCAGGGAAGCTTGTCCCACGCGATCGCGATGAGCTGGCGTTCGCGCTCTTCGCTCAGGTTGCGCCCGGTCTTCGCGTCGAACACGCGACCGGCAATGAAGACGCCCGCCGCCTCGTCGACGTAGAAGATCTGCGGTCCGTCGGCGCCGCGCACGACCACCTCGTAGAGGCTGCCCCAGGGCATTTTCTGGACGCTTTCGATGCGCTCGACGCCGCCCAGCCGCTGCTGGATCATGCGGCGGACCGCCGCCTCATCCGCGCCGGCCGCGGTCGCGGCGAGTGTCAGGACGCTGGCAATGACAATCGGCTTCACTGTGACCTCGCATTTCGCGTCATCTCGGCGCGCGCGGCGAGCACTTCGCCGGTGTGCCAGTGGCTCTTGATGTAGGCGAGCACGGCCCAGATCTCGTCGTCGGAGAGCTTGCCGCCGTAGGCCGGCATGTCGCTCTCGTAATCCTTGGGCGCGTGCGGTGGAACCAAACCGTTCTTCGTGATCGCGAACAGTACCCGGTCGGGATGGTGCCACGTATGGCCGCTTTCGCCGTGCGGCGGCGCGGGCAGCCGTCCGCTGGGCAGGCGCCGGCGCCAATCCGGCTGGCCTTCGAGTTTCGCGCCGTGGCAGGAGGCGCATTCCTGCGCGTAGACGCGCTCACCCAGCCTCACGCGCGCCGGATCGCGAGGGTCGGCGCGTGCGTCGTCCCCGGGCGGCGGCGAGCCGCCGCAAGCTTGCAGTCCGAGCCCGATCGCCGCGACGATCCATCCTGCCCCGGCTCTCATGCGACGCGGATCACGGCCATCATGCCGCTCGCCTGATGTTCGAGCACGTGGCAGTGAAACATCCAGTCGCCCGGGTTGTCGGCGACGAACGCAATCTCGGCGCGTTCGCGCGGCGCGAGCAGCACGGTATCGAGCCACTCGCGGTAGCGCGTCGCGCTGCCGTTGCGCGAAGTCACGCGGAAGGCGTGGCCGTGCAGATGGATCGGGTGATGCCACTCCGTGTCGTTCACCAGCTCGAGGACATACGATCGCCCCAGGCCCAGCGTCAGGATCGGATGGTGGTCATGCTCCGGGATCGGCGCGCCGTTCACGGTCCACGCGGCACCGCGCATCATGCCCATCATTGGCATGCCACGCGTCGTTCCGCCGCCGCCCATCATCCCCGTCATGGGCATGTTGCCCATCATGCCGCCGCCGAACACGATGCGATGACGCTGCGCACTCCCGACATCCGGATCTGGCATCGTGTTGGCTGCGATCTTCGGGGATCCGGCGCCCGCGCGGCCGCCGCGCAGCGCTTCCTTCGCATAGCGCAGATCGAGCAGGCGGTAGGCGCGCTGGTGGTAGAAATCGTCCACCACCGGATAGGCGCGTCCCGGCTCGCCGGCGGCGTCGAGCAGCAGGTCGGCGCGCATCGCCGGGCCAAGCACCACCCGGCCACCCTCGGGCCGGTGCGGCTCGACCGGGTGGCCGTCGAGCGCGATCACGAGCGGATCGTGGCCGTGGAAATCCAGGCCGAAGATGCGTGCGTTGGCAGCGTTCACCAGCCGCAGCCGCAGGCGCTCGCCCGCGCGCACTTCGAACGTTTCGCGCACGGCGCCGTTCACCGTCACGGTATTTCCGATCCGGCCCGCGTGGCTCGCGTCCATGAAGTTGCCGAAATCCGCCACGATGCGTGCCTCGCGGTCGAGCCGCCAGTCACCGAACACCCACACCAGATCGCGATCGACCACGGGCGCCGCCACCTCCTCGACGACCAGCGCGCCGTAGAGGCCGCGCCCGACCTGCTCGGGACTGCCCAGATGCGGGTGATACCAGTAGGTGCCCGCATCCGGCAGCGCGAATTCGTAGACGAACTTCCCGCCGCGCGCGGCGATGGGAGGCTGCGTGAGGTCTGGGACGCCGTCCATCGCGTTCGGGAGGCGGATGCCATGAAAATGCACCGTGGTGTCCGCGGGCAGCAGGTTCTCGAGCTCGATTCTCAGCCGCTCGCCCTGCCTGAAGCGCAGCGCCGGTCCGGGCACGCTGCCCTCGTAGCCCCACACCGCAGTTCGCGGATGCGCCGCGCCGGCGAGCGCCACCTGCGCCTCGCGGGCGCGAAGCGTGCGTGGCGCAGCCGTCACGGCGGAAGGCA
>Ga0156084_157_pt1 | contig 27775 bp, 24 predicted proteins | sample RifCSPlowO2_02_FD_107737 | JGI IMG/M metagenome (GOLD analysis project Ga0156084, IMG submission 107737) | Betaproteobacteria bacterium RIFCSPLOWO2_02_FULL_66_14
AGCTTCGCGTTCTCCAGCGCGATCGAGATCTGCGCCGTGAACGCGCGCAGCCGCGTCTCGTCCTCCTCGCTGAACGGCCCGCCGCGCTTGTTGAGCACCTGCGTCACGCCGATCGTCCGGCCGTGCTTGTTGACGATCGGCACGCACAGCACCGAGCGCGTGAAATAGCCGGTCCTCTGGTCGAACCCGGGATTGAACCTGAGGTCCGCGTAGGCGTACGGAATGTTGATCGACTTGCCGCTGGTGAACACCGCGCCCGCGATGCCGGCGTTGTTCGGCAACCGGATCTGCTGCAGCGATTCGAGCCCCTGGCTCACCTCGGACCACAGTTCCGAGGTCTTCTCGTCGTTCAGGAACAGCGTCGAGCGCTCCGCGTTCAGCATGCGCGTCGCCTCACCCATCACGCGCTGCAGTAGCGACCCGAGCTTGATGTCCGCGGTGACCTCGGAGACGACCTCTACGAACTCGCGCTCCTGCTTGCGGATCTGCTGCATGCGCTCGATCACCTGCGCACTCTGCAGCGCAAGCGCCCCCTGAGCGGTCATCGCCTCCAGCAATTCGAGGTCGCGCCGCGTGAAGCGGCCCTTCTTCTTGTTGAGCGCCTCGACCGCGCCGATGATCTCGCCCGTGACGGTGCGCACCGGAACGCACAGGATGCTGCGCGTGGTGAACCCGGTCTGCTCGTCGATGACGCGATTGAAACGCGGGTCGGCATAGGCGTCGTGCACGATCAGCGGCTGGCCGGTGGTGAACACGTGGCCGGCGACACCGGTGTTGTTCATCAGGCGCAACTCCCGCCGCAGCTTGCCCTTGGCGACGCGCGAATACAGCTCGCCGGTGGCCGCGTCGTTCAGAAACAGCGAGCCGCGCTCGGCGCCGAGCTCGGTCGTGGTCAGGTCGATGAGGCCGTTCAGCACCTCGTCGAGCGAGCCGAACGCGGCCATCCGCCGGGAGACGTCGAGCAGCAACTCGAGCATCCTCAACCGTCGCCGATCGGCGCCCGAGCGAGCCTCGCGCCTCGAATTCCGGGTTGCCCTTCGTGTCTCCATGCTCAAGTCGCCTTCGATCTCGCCGCCCTCTTGGTCCCTCGCCCGCCGGCCGCCCTGCCCCCGGGTTTGACCCCGTCCGCGGAAAGCAGCCGATCGCGCAGTTCGATGACCGTCTCCTGCAGCTGCGCAAGCGCGGCGCGGTACTCGGCCCGCACTGCGGCGACCGCCTCCTCGCGCTCGACTCCTGCTGCCTCGAGCGCCTCGCGCAGGCTGAACACGGTGGCGCGCAGATGGGTGATCTCATCGTGCGCCGCGGCGTTCGCCTCGCGCAAGCGATCTTCGGTGCGCGCCCCCGACTCGTCGAGCGCGCCGCGCAGCGTCCCCACGGTCGCGACCAGCTGCTGAACTTCCGCCTGGCCGGCGCGGCGAACCTCGCGCTCGGCCTCCTCGCGCTGCGCGTGCTCGCGCTCCAACTCGCTGCGCAGCGCCGCCGCCGTGCTGCGCACCTGCGCGAGCTCGTCGTGGACGCTCGCCAGCGCCTCGTCGCGGACGCTTTCGAGCCGGCCCTGCAGCGATTCGAGCTCGGCGCGCAGCGCGGCGATGATCGCCCGCAGTTCGCGGCTTGCGCCGTCGAGCGAGTCGCCGTTGCGCGCGTCCGCCGTCATGTCAGCCGCTCAGCGACCCCCGAGGAATTCGCACGGGAGCGCGAAGGTCCCGCCGCCCCCTTCAACCACAGGCCATCTCCCGCAGGCCCGCGGGTTCCCCGAGGCCTGCCGCGCCGCTTGCCCTCTCTCCATGCACGGAGTGTACGATGAACGTTCAGAACAAAGAAAGGGCGGGGATGATCCGATCCACGATGCAGCGCGTGCCGCTGTCCGTCAATCACCTCCTGGAACGTGCGGGGCGCCTGTATCCGCAGTCCGAAATCGTCAGCCGATTGCCCGACAAATCGCTCGTTCGCCACCGTTTCACCGATTTCCACCGCCGGTCGCGGCAGCTCGGCTCCGCGTTGCTCGACGCAGGTTTGAAAAAAGGCGATCGCGTCGCGACGTTGTGCTGGAACCACCATGCGCACCTCGAGTGCTACTTCGGAATTCCCGCGGCCGGCGGCGTGATGCATACGCTCAACCTGCGCCTCGCGCCCGAGGAAATCGCCTGGATCGCGAACCACGCGCGCGACCGCTTCCTGATCGTGGACGACATCCTGCTGCCGCTGTACGAGCGGTTCCGCGCCGAGGCGCCGTTCGAGCGCGTCATCGTGTTCCCGTTCAGCCGCGCTGCGGTGCCTGCGGGATTCACCGATTACGAGTCCTTCCTGGCGGGTGCGCCGGAGGCCTTCGAGTTCGCGCCGCACGACGAGGACGACGCGATCGCGATGTGCTACACCTCGGGCACGACCGGCCGGCCCAAGGGCGTGGTGTACTCGCACCGCTCGACCGTGATTCACACGCTGATGGCGAATCAGCCGGACAACTGGGGACTCGCCGCCGGCGACAGCGTGATGCCGGTGACCCCGATGTTTCACGCCAACTGCTGGGGCGTGCCTTACGGCTGCGTCATGGTCGGAGCGAAAATCATCTTTCCCGGGCCGCACTTGCACCCGGAGGATCTGCTCGCGCTGATGAACGCCGAGCGGCCGAGATTCGTGCTCGGCGTGCCGACGATCTGGATGGCGATGCTGCAGCTGCTCGAATCGCAGCCGGAACGGTATCGGCTGCCGCCCGGGATGCGGATGCTGGTCGGCGGGGCACCCGTTCCGGAGGCGATGATCCGCGCGTACGCCCGCCTGGGCACCGAGATTCGCCATGGCTGGGGCATGACGGAGATGAGCCCGGTCGGAACGATCTCCTACCTCAAGCCGGAACTGCAGGGCGCGAGCGACGACGAGCGGCTGAAGCGTTACGCGATGGCGGGCGTCCCGGTGCCGATCATGGATCTCCGGATCGTCGGCGAGGACGGCACCGAGCTGCCCTGGGACGGAAAGCACGTCGGCGAAGTCCAGGTGCGCGGCCCGTTCATCGCGGGCAGCTATCACGAGGTGCCGCAGGATCCGGAGAAATTCACCGCGGACGGCTGGCTGCGAACGGGCGACGTGGCCTCGCTCGATACGCACGGCTATCTGAAAATCACCGACCGCGTCAAGGACCTGGTGAAGTCCGGCGGCGAATGGATCAGCTCGGTCGACATGGAAAATCTGCTCATGGCGCACGCGGCGGTGCAGGAGGCCGCGGTGATCGCGATTCCGGACCCGAAGTGGGGCGAGCGCCCGCTGCCCTGCGTGGTGCTGAAACCGGGAAAGACCGCCACGGCGGACGAACTGCGCGCGCATCTCTCGGGGATTTTTGCGAAATGGCAGCTGCCCGGGCGGTTCGAATTCCTCGACGCCATTCCCCGCACATCGACCGGAAAATTCTGGAAGGTCAGGCTGCGCGAAAGGTTCGTGAAATGAGCGTCGAATCCGTGCTCACCCCTGCGGAACGCCAGCCGCTGAAAGGGCGCGCGCACCGGCTTCGGCCGGTGGTCTGGATCGTCGAGCTCAGGCTCGCCGAAACCGTGATTGCGGAGGTCGGCCGGGCGCTCGCGGCGCACGAACTGATCAAGGTGCAGACGGTGGGGCTCGATCGCGAAGCCCGCGAGCAGGTGTACGCCGAACTCTGCGCGCGCTGCGGCGCGCAGCCGGTCCAGCACATCGGCAAGGTGCTGGTCCTGTTCCGGAAGAAACCCGAGCCGGATCGGACCACGACGAAACGTCCGGAAAGAAATCCGGCGACCCGCCCAGGGAAGCCCGGCCGCGCCAGACGCCCCGGCCGCCGCGATGCCTCGCAGCGCGAAACCAGGATTACTCGTACCGCACGTCGAGGATTTCGTAGCGCTTGATGCCTCCGGGCGTCTGAACCTGCACCGCGTCCCCGGCGTACTTGCCGATCAGGGCGCGCGCGATGGGAGACGATATCGAGATCTTGCCCGCCTTGATATCGGCCTCGTCCTCGCCCACGATCTGCAGGCAGAGCGTGCTGGCATCGGCTTCGTCTTCGAGATCCACCGTCGAGCCGAAGACGCAGCGGCCGTCGGCGTCGACCAGCCGCGGATCGATCAGCTGCGCGTTGGAGAGCTTCGACTCGATATCGGCGATGCGCGCCTCGATGAATCCCTGGCGATTGCGCGCGGCTTCGTACTCGGCATTCTCCGAAAGGTCGCCGTGCGAACGCGCCTCGGCAATCGCGCGCGAATTCTCCGGTCGCTCCACCGTCTTGAGCCGTTGCAGTTCCGCGCGCAGCATTTCGGCGCCGTGAAGCGTCATCGGGGTCTTGGCCATGGGCGAAGTTTAGAGCAATGCGATTTCGCGACGCGATCGAATTTTTGCCGCCGTGCCGCTTTTCGCCGTTATCAGATCTGCCGACTTGGCGAAGTCCGCCAGCTCGGCAGACACTGGAACGTCAAAACCATCGCGATCACCCCATCATCGCGCTGGCGCCTCGCCCAGTCGCGCGCTCAGTGTCTGGCGTCATCCGATCTGCCGAGTTGGCAAAATTCGCCAACTCGGCAGACCATGGAACGGCAAAACCGTCACCATCGTCCCATCACCGCGTCGAGAACCCGGTCAGCCGCGCGTCCAGGGTCTGTCGTCTTCCCATCTGCCGGGTTGGCAGACTTCGCCAACCCGGCAGACCGTGGAACGGCAAAACCGTCACGATCCTCCCATCACCGGGGCCGGGTCTCGCTCAGCCGCGCATGCAGATCCTGCAGCCGATACACCTCGAGATTCGACATGGCACGCATTCCGGTGCACGCGGCGCGTGCGCCCGCGATGGTCGTGAAATAGGTGACGCGCTGCGCCAGCGCCGTGGTGCGGATCGAGCGCGAATCCACGACCGCGCTGCGGCTGTCTTCGACCGTGTTGACGATCAGGCTGACTTCGCCGTTCTTGATCATGTCGACGATGTGCGGCCGGCCCTCGGCGACCTTGTTCACCGACCCCACCGCGACCCCGTGCGCCGCGAGCACGCGCGCCGTGCCGCGCGTCGCGATGATCTCGAATCCGAGGTCGAGCAGGTCGCGCGCGATCTGCACCGTCGCCAGTTTGTCGCCGTCCCGCACGCTCAGGAAAGCGCGCCCGTCCGTCGGCAGCCGCACCCCGGCGGCAAGCTGCGATTTGATGAAGGCTTCGCCGAAAGTCTCGCCGACGCCCATCACTTCTCCGGTGGATTTCATCTCCGGTCCTAGGATCGTGTCCACGCCCGGGAACTTGACGAACGGAAACACCGCCTCCTTCACCGAGAAGTACGGCGGCACCACTTCCGCGACGATTCCCTGGTCGGCGAGCGACCGGCCTGCCATGCAGCGCGCCGCGATCTTGGCCCAGGGCCTGCCGGTGGCCTTCGAGACGAACGGCACCGTGCGCGAAGCGCGCGGGTTCACTTCCAGCACGTACACCACGTCGCGCTGGATCGCGAACTGGACGTTCATCAGGCCGACCACGTCGAGCGCGGTCGCAAGCTGCACGGTCTGGTGATGCAGTTCGCGCTCGAGATGGCTCGCGAGCGAATACGGAGGCAGGCAGCAGGCCGAGTCGCCCGAATGCACGCCCGCCTGTTCGATGTGCTCCATGATGCCGGCCACCAGCACCTGCCGGCCGTCGCAGACCGCATCGACGTCCACCTCGATCGCGTCCGACAGGTAGCGGTCGAGCAGCACCGGTGAATCGTTCGACACCTTGACCGCGTGCTCCATGTAGCGCTCGAGCTCCGATTGCTGGTGCACGATTTCCATTGCGCGCCCGCCGAGCACGTAACTCGGGCGCACCACCACCGGATAGCCGATCTGCTCGGCGAGCCGCACCGCTTCGGCCGCCGAGCGCGCGGTGCGGTTGGGCGGCTGCTTCAGGCGCAGCCGCTCGAGCAGCTGCTGGAAGCGCTCGCGATCCTCCGCGACGTCGATCATGTCGGCGCTGGTGCCGATGATCGGAACGCCCGCCGCGGCGAGGTCGCGCGCGAGCTTCAACGGGGTCTGGCCGCCGTACTGCACGATCACCCCGAAGGGCTTCTCCTTGTCGACGATCTCGAGCACGTCCTCGAGGGTCAGCGGCTCGAAGTACAGGCGGTCGCTCGTGTCGTAATCCGTGGACACTGTCTCGGGATTGCAGTTGACCATGATGGTCTCGAAACCGTCCTCGCGCAGCGCGAGCGCGGCGTGCACGCAGCAATAGTCGAACTCGATCCCCTGGCCGATGCGATTGGGGCCACCGCCCAGCACCATGATCTTCCGGCGGTCGCCGGGATCGGCCTCGCACTCGTCCTCGTAGGTCGAGTACAGGTACGCGGTTCGCGTGGCGAACTCGGCGGCGCAGGTGTCGACGCGCTTGTACACCGGCCGGATGCCGAACGCGCGGCGCCGTTCGCGAACCGCCTGCTCGGTGGTCCGAGCGAGATGCGCGAGGCGCCGGTCCGAGAATCCCATGCGCTTCAGCCCGCGCAACTCCTGCGCCTCGAGATCCTCCAGCCGGCCGCCCTCGAGCCGCATCTCGGTTTCGACGATTTCCTGGATCTGCGCGAGGAACCACGGGTCGATTCCGGTCAGGCGCTGCACCTCCTCCAGCGTGAACCCGCATTCGAAGGCGTCGCCCACGTACCAGATGCGCTCCGGTCCCGGCTGGCCGAGTTCGCGCTCGATCGTTTCGCGGTCCGAGGTGCGCTGGTTCAGGCCGTCGACGCCTACCTCCAGTCCGCGCAGCGCCTTCTGGAACGATTCCTGGAACGTGCGTCCGATGGCCATCACCTCGCCGACCGACTTCATCTGCGTCGTCAACCGGTCGTTCGCCAGCGGAAATTTCTCGAACGCGAATCGCGGCACCTTCGTCACGACGTAATCGATGGTCGGCTCGAACGAAGCCGGCGTCGCGCCGCCGGTGACTTCGTTCGCGATTTCGTCCAGCGTGTACCCGACCGCGAGCTTCGCCGCCACCTTGGCGATCGGAAACCCGGTCGCCTTGGAGGCAAGCGCCGAGGACCGGCTGACCCGCGGATTCATCTCGATGACCAGCAGCCGCCCGTCTTCCGGGCCGATCGCGAACTGCACGTTCGAGCCGCCGGTGTCGACGCCGATCTCGCGCAGCACCGCGATCGAGGCGTCGCGCAGGATCTGGTATTCCTTGTCGGTGAGCGTCTGCGCCGGCGCCACCGTGATCGAGTCGCCCGTGTGCACGCCCATCGGGTCGAGGTTCTCGATCGAGCAGACGATGATGCAGTTGTCCTTGCGGTCGCGCACCACCTCCATCTCGAATTCCTTCCACCCGACGACCGATTCCTCGATCAGCAATTCCTTGGTGGGCGAGGCATCGAGCCCGCGCTCGCAGATGGCGACGAATTCCTCGCGGTTGTAGGCGATCCCGCCGCCGGTGCCGCCGAGCGTGAACGAGGGCCGGATCACCACCGGGAAGCCGATTCCCGCCTGCACCTGGAGCGCCTCCTCCATCGAGTGCGCGAGCGAAGAGCGCGGACTCGCGAGCCCGATCCGGCTCATCGCCTGCTTGAACTTCTCGCGGTCCTCGGCCTTGTCGATCGCCTCGCGCGAGGCACCGATCATCTCGACGCCGAATTTCTCGAGCACGCCCTCGCGCGCCAGGTCGAGCGCGCAGTTGAGCGCGGTCTGTCCGCCCATCGTCGGCAGCAGCGCGTCGGGGCGTTCCTTCTCGATCACCCGCGCCACCGTCTGCCAGGTGACCGGCTCGATGTAGGTCGCGTCGGCCATCTCGGGGTCGGTCATGATGGTCGCCGGGTTGGAATTCACCAGCACGACGCGGTAGCCCTCGGACTTGAGCGCCTTGCAGGCCTGGGCGCCCGAATAATCGAACTCACAGGCCTGCCCGATCACGATCGGGCCGGCGCCGATGATCAGGATGCTTTCGAGGTCAGTTCGCCTTGGCATCGCGCATCAGCTTTGCGAAACGATCGAAGAGGTAACCGATGTCGTGCGGCCCGGGACTCGCTTCCGGGTGTCCCTGGAAGCAGAACGCCGGCCGGTCGGTGCGCGCGAACCCCTGCAGCGTTCCGTCGAACAGCGAGACATGCGTCGGCCTCAGCGTCGGCGGCAGCGATTTCGGATCGACCGCGAAACCGTGGTTCTGGCTGGTGATCACGACCGCCCCGGTGTCCAGGTCCTTCACCGGGTGGTTGGCGCCGTGGTGGCCGAACTTCATCTTCAGCGTCCGGGCGCCGGAAGCGAGCGCCATCAATTGGTGACCGAGGCAGATGCCGAACACCGGAATCGCGGTCGAGTCGAGCACCTCGCCGATCGCCTCGATCGCGTAACCGCAGGGCTCGGGGTCGCCCGGCCCATTGGACAGGAACACGCCGTCCGGCTTCATCTTCAGCACTTCGCGCGCAGGCGTCTTCGCCGGCACCACGGTGACGCGCGCGCCGTGATCGGCGAGCAGGCGCAGGATGTTGCGCTTCACGCCGTAGTCGTAAGCGACGACGTGCAGATCCGGTTTCTCGACCCGCCGGAATCCCTGCCCGAGGGACCAGGCGCCTTCGGTCCACTCGTAAGGCGCCGCCGTCGTGACCACCTGCGCGAGATCCATTCCCGCCAGTCCGGGGAATTCCCGCGCCGCGGCGAGCGCCTTCGCCTCGTCGATTCCGCCCGACGCAAGGCAACCGTTCTGCGCGCCCTTCTCCCTCAGAGTGCGGGTGAGCCTGCGCGTGTCGATGTCGGCGATCGCGACCACGCGGTTCGCCGCGAGATACTCGGGCAGCGTGCGGCGTGCGCGCCAGTTGGACATCCTCGCGGGCAGATCGCGCACCACCAGCCCGGCGGCGTACACCGCGCCGGATTCCTCGTCCTCGTCGTTGATGCCGGTGTTTCCGATATGCGGATACGTCAGCGTCACGATCTGCCGGCAGTACGACGGATCGGTGAGGATTTCCTGATAACCGGTGATCGCCGTGTTGAAGACCACTTCGCCGGCGGAAATGCCGTGCGCGCCGACCGAGCGGCCCCGGAACACCGTGCCGTCGGCGAGGACGAGCAACGCAGGTTCGAGTGCGGCCAAAACGCAAAACTCCAGGAGCGGACGTGAAAAGCGGGAGGGGCTTCGCGCCCTTCCCGCTCGGCTTGAGTGGAGAATTATACGCTACTTGAGTCCGAGCACGTCCGCCATTTCGTACAGTCCCGGCGCGCGCCCATGCAGCCACTTCGCCGCGCGCAGCGCCCCGAGCGCATAGGTCGCGCGGCTCTGCGAGCGCACTGCGACTTCGACCCGCTCACCGGCGCCCGCGAAGATCACCGTGTGCTCGCCGACGATGTCGCCGCCGCGGATGGCGTGAAACCCGATTGCCTTTGCCGCGCGCTCGCCGGTGTCGCCATGGCGGCCGTGCACCGCCACTTCGTCGAGCCTGCGGTGCAGGGCGGAGGCGATGATTTCGCCGAGCCTCAACGCGGTGCCCGAGGGCGCGTCGACCTTGTGGCGGTGATGCGCCTCGACGATTTCGACGTCGAAATCGTCCCCGAGGATGCGTGCCGCGGTTTCCGCGAGCTTGAACACGGCGTTCACGCCGACCGCGAAGTTCGGCGACAGGACGATCGCGACGCGTTTCGCCGCCGCCTCGATCTGTCCGTGCTGAGCGGCGGAAAAGCCCGTGGTGCCGATCACCATGGCCTTGCGCGCCGCGACGCATGCGGCGACATGCGCCAGCGTTCCCTCGGGGCGCGTGAAATCGACGAAGGCGTCGCCGCGCGAGGCGGCTGCAGCGATGTCTGTTTCGACGCGAACGCCGCCGACGGCGCAGCCCACCGCCGCGCTGCCCGGTGCGTCGAGCGCCGCCGCGACCTCGAACCCCGGGTCTGCCTGCGCAGCCTCGATCAGCGCGCGCCCCATTTTCCCGCCCGCTCCCGAGATGACGAGCTTCACGGTTTTTTCTCCGCCGCGCCGGCGCGCTCCCCGCCGCCGGCCGGCGCCGCGGTCGTTTCGGCCGCGGACGGCGCGGGCACGACATCGCCAATCACTCGCGCAAGCTTTCCGTCCTCGAAAATCACCGCGATCCGGCGCTCCTCGCGACGGCTGCCGAAACGGTCCTGGTAGTACACGTAATCCCAGCGACCGGCGTGAAAGACATCGGTCACGAGCGGGGTACCCAGCACGAAGCGCACCTGCTCGCGCGACATGCCCGGCTTGAGTTGCGCCACCATCTCCTGCGATATGTAATTGCCCTGCTGAATATCCATGCGATAGGGCGTGACGATCCGTGGCACGCCGCAGGCGGTGAGCGCAAGCGGGAGCGCGATGAATGACGCACGAAGCAGGGAATGCACGGCGAAAAATTCTCAAGGCAGGGGAAAGCCGATATGATAGCCGAAGCCCGCCCGCCCGCCTCGCGCGAGAACTGATGAGCCCGACACAGAGCCTGAAGACCACCGGCCTAAAATCGACCTTGCCGCGGCGCAAGATTCTCGAGCTGTTCGAGTCGGGAAAGGCGCGCCACATGTCGGCCGAAGATGTCTACCGCACATTGATTGCGGAGGGCATCGACGTCGGGCTGGCCACGGTGTACCGCGTTCTCACGCAGTTCGAGCAGGCCGGACTGCTCGCGCGCCAGCATTTCGAGACCGGCAAGGCGGTATTCGAATTGAACCAGGGCGGACATCACGACCACCTCGTGTGCCTGCAGTGCGGACGGGTCGAGGAATTTTTCGATGGCGACATCGAGAAGCGACAGGCGACGGTCGCGCGCGAGCGCGGATTCGAGCTGCGCGGACATTCGCTCGCGCTGTACGCCGACTGCACGCGGGCGAAATGCCCGCACCGGGGCGCCGACGAGGCGATCCGCGGGCGCGCCGAAGACTGAACCGCGGCCCCGTTCAGGGGCCCGGGACTTCTTCGGTCAGGCTTTCGGTCTGCGTCGGGTCGCGGCGGGGTTCGAGCGCGCGCATGTGCCAGAGCGGCGAAGCCCAAGCCACCAGCGGAGCCAGCGCCAGCGCGCCGATCCCGGCGATCAGGATGGGCGCGCGAAGCCCCCAGTGCTCGGCGATCCAGCCGCCGGCGAGGCCGCCGAACGGCGCCGCCGAAACCGACAGCGCGATCATCGTCGCGGTGACCCGCCCGAGCAGGTGATCGGGCGTCACCGTCTGGCGCAGCGTGAGGTAATTGATGAAGAACGTCATCGCGCTGAAGTCGAGCAGGAACATCCCGACCCCGAAGATCGTCGAGGCGGTGAGATGCGATCCCGCGGACAGTCCGAGGATCAGCCACGCCACGCCCGTGCCACCGATCGCCCAGAGCATCGTCGGCCCGAAGCCGAACCGCGCATTGCAGCGCCGCGCGACGGCGGTGGCCGCGAGCGAGCCGACGCCCGCCGCCATGAACATGACGCCGACGTGTCCCGCGGAAAACTTCAGCTCGCGTGCGGCGAACAGCACCACCACCGCGACGAACATGTGGCGCAGAACCTGCCACAGCGCGAGCGCCCAGGCGAGCGTGCGCAGGACCGGATTGGTCCACACCGCGTTCAAGCCGTCGCGGATCTCGTGCAGCACTCGCGTACGGGTCGCCTTCGGCGCATCGGAGGCGGCAGGCGGGATTCCGCGCAGTACCCAGGCCGAGGCGAAGAACGCGAATGCATCAAGCAGGATCGCGAACGGCGCCGTGAGCCACTGGATCAGCGCGCCGGCCATGCCCGGGCCGGTCAATTGCGCGGCGGAATCCGAAATCCCGATCTTGGCGTTCGCCTCAGGCAGGTTCTCGCGCCCGACGCGTTCGGTCATGAACACCTGGTAGGCGGGCCAGCCGATCGCGCTGCCAATCGCGACCAGGAACCCGGCAAGGTACAGGACCGGCATGCTGAGAACGCCCAGCCAGGCGCACACCGGCACGACGACGAGCGCGAGCCCCCGGCCGATGTCCGCCCAGATGATGACGGGGAGTTTGCGTGAGCGATCGATCAGCACGCCGGCGAACAGGCCGAACAGGGGAAACGGCAGCGCCTCGAGCGCGGTCAGGATTCCCAGCTCGAGCGGCGAGGCGTGGAGCATCAGCGCAGCGGTAAGCGGCAGCGCGAGAAACGTGATGTGGCTGCCGAAATGCGTGATCGTGAGCGAACCCCACAGCTTCACGAAATCGGAGTGGCGCCATAACCCCGTCAGCCGGGGCGTGGGAAACAGTCGTTGCAGCAGCGTCAGCATGTTCTTTTCGTCCGGCCCTCGCGGGCGCGGACCTCCTGCGTGTCGCGGGCGCGTTCGAGCGCCGCGCGAATTGCCAGGCAGATGCGGGGTTGGGTCGATGGCGCCATCGCATCCGCCTCAAAAACCGGCGGAGCGGACGGCCCGGCCGGAATCAGCGTTCGCCGAGGGCGATGCGGCTGCGAAGGCACATGCCGTGAGCCGCGCCGCCGTTGCTGCGGCGATCGTTCTGGACAGGGTTCTGTCGGCTCATCGGTTAACCGGTCAGTCGGGTGGCTGGAAGGCGCGGATTATAGCCGCGCCCGCGTCATTGGCAAGCGGCTCACTGGACTTGAAGTTGACCCGGTTGCACGGACCGGTTGGGGCTTGAGCACCTAGGCGGCCTCCGCGTGCAGCTTGACGCCAAGGGCTTTTGCGACCTTCAGCACAGTCGCAAAGCTTGGGTTCCCATCGGCGCTAAGAGCCCGATACAGGCTCTCGCGACTTAGACCTGCTTCCTTCGCAACCATTGTCATGCCCTTAGCGCGAGCAATGTCACCGAGTGCCCTGGCGATGCCTGTCGCGTCATCAGGTGCTTCTTCGAGCCAGGCATCGAGGTACGCAGCCATCTCCTCAGGAGTACGCAGCTGTGCGGCAACGTCATACGGAATCGTCCTGGTCTTTGCTGCCTTTTTCGGGATGGTCTTGGGCATAGCTTGCTACTCCTGAAAGTTCCTGGCCAAGTGTATGGCCATCTTAATATCGCTCTGTTGCGTCGACTTCTCTCCGCCGGCGAGCAGTAGGATGAGTCGGGTCCCCCGCTGCGTGTAGTAAACGCGGTATCCCGGCCCGTAATCTATCTTCAACTCAGCTACGCCATCAGTCAGGTTGCGGTGCGAGCCCGGGTTCCCATGAACCAGCCGGTCAACGCGAACCTGAATTCGAGCTCTGCCGACGCGATCCAATTCGGCGTGCATTTCGTCGCACCTCAAACACGCGACAACCATATCGAGTGACCCCAAAGTCTGCGTAAATTCCCTTCCCCTGTTCAGGGCCGGGTACCGGCTGCATAACAAGGCCCTCGATGTGGTTTCGACGCCCGAATACACACAGAAAACCACGCTGGCGCACGCCTGACGCAATGAAGCGCGTTAGCTTCTCCACGTCGGCGGCAACATCAATCCGTGCCTTCTGAGCCCACTTCATCTCTACAGCGAATGCATCGCGCCGCAGTTCAGCAACGTAGTCGATCTTCTTGAAATCGCCTCGTCCGACCTTGACATAGCCAGGGCACGGCACCTCGCACTTCACAGTGAACCCTCGCGCCGTAAGTATTCGGAGGGCTGGCTCGTACAGGACGTATTCACTGAAGCTCTCATTCATCTCACAGGCTGCCAAATAGCTCACGTACCCCGCGAGTCCGCGCTTGATTCGGTACAGAGCGTCGATGGTGGGAGAGTTGGCCATTCGTGGCTCGATAGGGCAATACGGGTTACGGACTACCGTCGAGACCCTACGACCGGCGAAGAGGGCCGGCGCGAAGCAAGGGACCACCGCCAGTCGTCCGTGGTGAGAAACCTGCCAGGCTTCGCTTATCGCGCACTAACCACCGGAACGCCATAGATTTCTGCCACACCCCACTCGAAGTCTGAATCACTCACTGGGACAATAGGTATGGAGAACTGAGCAGCGGTTTGAGGCAGCAGTTCAAGCGGGACTGAATATAGCCAAGAGCTTCCTTCAGATTTCTTGTCAGTCTTCGCATCCTGCTTCGGCTTCAATTTGATGCGCAGCTTGACTTCGGTCACAACGTGATCCGAACTTCCATTCCAAAGAGTTCCGCTAAATGTACGCGCGTGTCCGTAGCTCTCATCGAGTCCCGCACGACCGTTGACATGGATGCCGGGAAGCCGCGTTTGCCGCCTTCTCAAATCAATCCCCGGCGGAAACTCTGATCTGCATGCTGCAATGATCGCCACTCCGGCTTCGGTCGTATGAGCAGACGATAGGCGGGAGGCGAGACAGTCGCCGTACGAGCGCGCAGCTCCCGTAAGAGGCCTGAATCGATCGCAGCCTGATAGCGCAACGACAAGCAGCAGCAGGGAAAAACAGCGGCAAAGGGTGTTCATGGCGGTATAACGTGCCGTTAACTCGCGTGCGCCGGCCTCATGGCGCACGTCGAGTTGAACGGATGGTTGGGCAGCTTTCGCGCGACCACGACCACTATGCCTTTGAGCCGCCAGCCATAGCTGAATTCCACCGCGCCAGATCATTGCTGCTGTTGTTGCAGATCCATCGCTCTATTGCAGCAACGACGCTCTCACCGTCATCGCGAAGAGCGGTGAATGCAGATAGAGGTGGCCCGATCGATTCGAGGACCTTCAAGAGTGAACCGGCGGAAAAAGAACGGACCTCAAACCGGGCTTGAGGGTTGGATTTTGTTTCTGCCTCAATGTGCTTCCAACACTGGCTATGGAACAGCTGATTCTCAGGGAGCCGACGCATGGTCTCTGCGTCGTAGGCTGGCGATGTGCGCCATCTGTGCTTGAGGCCATTCCGCGAGATACCGACGTATCGAATCTTCGCGTCGCTTCCCGAGACGAGATAGAGGCATGCGCCTTTGCTTTTCCAATGCACTTGATCGACGACCTCGTATTCAGCCTGCAACCACGGACCGATGCGAGCCCCCTTCGCGACGTTTCGCTTCCACCGCTTACCCCCGAGCCCTCGCAGCTTCAGCACCACCAAGGCCGCATCGCGAATGATCGTGGAAAACTTTAGTGCGCTATTGGTCATGGCTCCCTTTGTTCGCCCAAGCTGCCCAACGATTCAATCATTCGAAGTTTCGCCGTCCATCTTAATCCTGTTTTCCCGGCGCAGGCGTCAACCGCCCATCGAATCAATGCGTCACCGTACTGCTTGGATCCCCAGTACCCCGGATAGGCCGCATGAATGGCGCAGGACGCCGACTTCCCGCGGATCTCTGAATGCGCTCCCCGGGATTCCACAGCCGCGCGAAGCGCGGCCTACCCGCCCCGCAGCAGCTCGGCTGCGTGTCTGCGCGTCGTTTCCGTGATCCCCTGCCCGCCCAGCATGCGCGCGAGTTCCTCTACACGCGAGTCCGCCGCCAGGCGCTGCACGGCAGTGGCAATCTGCCCTCCGGAGGTTCGGCGCGAGACCGACCAATGATGGTCGCCCTGCGCCGCGACCTGCGGCAGGTGCGTCACGCACAGGACCTGCCGGTCGCCTCCGATGCGCTTCAGCGCCCGGCCGACCGCGTCCGCGACCGCGCCACCGATTCCGGCGTCCACCTCGTCGAATACGAGGGTCCCGACCGGCGACATGCGGCTCGCGACCAGCTGGATCGCGAGGCTCAGGCGCGAAAGTTCTCCGCCCGAGGCGACCTTCGCGAGGGGTCGCAGCGGCAGACTGGGATGCGCCGAAACCTGAAACACGGCCTGCTCGCGACCGGCGGCCGCGGGCGCGTCGAGCGATTCGAGCGCAACCGCGAATCGGCCGCCCTTCATCGCGAGCCCCTGCATCTGCGCGCTGACCGCACGCGACAGGCGCTGCGCGCCCGCTTTCCGCTTGACCGAAAGCTGATCGGCGAGCGAATCGTATCTCGCCAGCGACGCCGCGACTTCGCGTTGCAGCGCCTCGGGGCTCGCTGCGAGTTCCAGCTCGGCGAGGCGCTCGCGAAGCTGCGCCAGTCGCTGCGCGAGCGTCTCGGGTCGAACGCGCTGCTTGCGCGCTGCGGTGTGCAGCACCTCGATGCGGCGCTCGGTTTCCAGCAAGGCCTCGGGATCCAGCTCGACGCGCGATGCGTAGGCGCGCAGTTCACGCGCCGCCTCGCCCGCCTGCGCCTGCGCCGATTGCAGCAATTCCGCGATCGGGCGCAGGCCGCCGTCATGCTCGGCGAGCGACGCGAGGCGGCTCGCAACCGCAGCGAGCTGCGGCAGGCAGGCGCCTTCGGCTTCCGACAGGGTCTCGAGCGCGGACTGCGCCCCCGCCAGCAGGCTCGATCCGTGCGCGAGGCGGCGATGCGCCGCTTCGAGGTCCCCCCATTCCCCTTCGCGCGGCGCGAGGCGCGCGAGTTCGGAGACCTGCGCCGCCAGATCGCTGCGTTCGGCCTCGCGCTGCGCGAACTGTTTTTCGGCGTCGTCGGCGAGCCGCTCCAGCCGTTGCCAGTCCCGATACGCACCGCCCGTCTCCGCCGCCAGCGCCTCAGCGCCCGCAAACGCGTCGAGCAGATCGCGCTGGCCCGCAGCGCGCAGCAACGACTGGTGCGCGTGCTGGCCGTGGATGTCGACGAGCGATTCGCCCGCTTGCGCGAGTTGCGCGAGCGTCGCGGCGTGGCCGTTGATGAAGCAGCGCGTGCGGCCCTGCCGGTCGATGGTCCGGCGCAGGAGCAGCGCTCCGGGATCGCCCTCCAATCCGGATTCGACCAGCCATGCGGCCAGCGGGCCGCCCGCCTCGAGATCGAATTCGGCCTGCAGCTCCGCGCGATCGGCGCCTTCGCGAACCAGCGCGGCATCGCCGCGGCCGCCGACGAGCAGTTCGATCGCATCGACCAGGATCGATTTCCCGGCCCCGGTCTCTCCAGTGAGCACGGTGAAGCCGCCTTCGACCTCCAGCTCGACGCGCTCCGCGATGACGAAATTCCGAATGCCGAGCGCGCGCAGCATCAGTCGTCCGGAAGCGGCGGCGCCGGATTCTCGCTCCAGCGCATTTTCTCCCGCAGCATCATGAAATAGCTGTAGCCGGGCGGGTGGACGAAGCGGATCGCATCCACCGAGCGCTTCAGCACCAGGCGGTCGCCCTCCTGCATGTCGGCGAGCGCGAAGCCGTCGAAGTGCGCCCGGGCGTCGATCGCGCGCAGCAAACCGATCTCGATCAGGCTGGCGTCGCTTACGCTCACCGGCCTTGCCGACAATACGTGGGGATTGAGCGGCACCAGCGCGAATGCGGGCACCGTAGGCTGCAGGATCGGCCCCTGCGCCGAAAGCGAATACGCGGTGGACCCGGTCGGCGTCGTCACGATCACCCCGTCGGCACGCAGGCGGTAGACGTATTCGCCGTCGATGCGCAGTTCGAACTCGATCAGGCGGCCCTGGGAACCCTTGCCGACCACGGCTTCGTTCAACGCCAGCGTATGCAGCAGGACCGCGTCGCCGCGGCGGATTTCGGCATCGAGCAGCGAGCGGGATTCCATCGCGTAGCGGCCGGCGAGGATCGCGCCGACCGAGTCCTGGATGTCGGAAAAAGCGATGTCGGTCATGAAGCCAACCCGGCCCTGGTTGATCCCCGCGAGCGGCACGCCGAACCGGACGAGGTTGCGCGCCGCCGAGAGCATCGTGCCGTCGCCGCCCACCACGATCGCGAGGTCCGCCTCGCGCCCGATGCGCTCGAAGTCGGCTCCGGCGTCGCCGTCGCCGACGCTGCGGGCGGTCTCCAGTTCGACGATCACCTCGCAGCCGCGATCGCGCAGGAAATCCCGCAGCGTCTTGAGCGACGCCGCGATCTGCGGGGTCTGCTTGCCGATCAATGCGATGCGGCGGAACGCGGGCTGCATCGGGTCCCGAAGCGGTGACTGAGCCGCGGGCATTGTAGCCGCATTACAATCGGCCGCATGCTCGACAAGCGCGCCCGCTTGCTTCTCAAGACCCTCGTCGAACGCTACATCGAAGAGGGCCAGCCGGTCGGCTCGCGCACGCTCTCGAGGCATTCGGGACTCGACCTGTCGCCCGCGACGATCCGCAACGTCATGGCGGATCTGGAGGAACTCGGATTCATCGCCAGCCCGCACACCTCCGCCGGGCGCGTGCCCACGCCACAGGGTTATCGCCTGTTCGTCGACACGCTGCTGGTGGTGAAGACGCTCGGCACCGACGCGATCCACGAACTCGAGGGGCAGCTCCATCCGGACAATCCGCAGCGCATGATCCAGGCGGCATCGCAGCTGCTGTCGCAGCTCACGCAGTTCGCCGGGGTCGTCATGACGCCGCGCCGGCGACCGACGACGCTGCGGCAGATCGAATTCCTGAGGCTGTCGGAAAAGCGCGTCCTGCTGATCGTGATCACGACCGAAGGCGACGTGCAGAACCGCATCCTGCACACCGATCGCGATTACACGCCGTCGGAGTTGGTCGCCGCGGCCAATTTTCTCAACCAGCATTACAACGGCCAGAATTTCGAGGACATCCGCAAGCGGCTGCGCGAGGAACTGCACGAGCTGCGCCAGGACATGCTGAAGCTGATGACCGAGGCGGTCGACGCCAGCAGCCAGGCCGCGGCGGAAGGCACCGAGCCGCTGGTGATCACGGGCGAGAAGAACCTCCTCGCGGTGAGCGACCTGTCGCAGGACATGGGCCGCCTGCGGCAGTTGTTCGAGCTGTTCGAGCGCAAGACTTCGCTGCTGCGGATTCTGGATCTGTCGCTGCGCGGCCAGGGCGTGCAGATTTTCATTGGCGGCGAATCGGGCGTCTCGACGCCAGACGAGGTGAGCCTCGTCACCGCGCCGTATCGCGTCAACGGCGAGGTGGTCGGCACGCTCGGCGTGATCGGGCCGACGCGCATGGCCTATGATCGCGTCGTGCCCCTGGTGGACGTCACCGCCAAGCTCCTTTCCACCGCGCTGTCCCAGCACTGAGCGCAGGCAAGCGTGTCCGACGGCGTCCTGTTGGTCAATCTCGGCACGCCCGAAGCACCCGAGGCGCCGGCCGTGCGCCGCTATCTGGCGGAATTCCTGTCCGATCCGCGCGTCGTCGAGTTGCCGCGCTGGATCTGGCTGCCGATCCTGTACGGCGTGATTCTCAACCTCCGCCCGGAGCGCTCGGCGAAGAAATACGCATCGATCTGGACGCCCGAAGGATCGCCGCTCGGAGTGCATACGGCAAAGCAGGCTCGCCTGCTCGCCGCGGCAACCCGCGTTCCGATCGAGTACGCGATGCGCTACGGGGAACCTCGAATCGCCGACGGACTCGCGCGCCTGCGCGCCGCCGGCGCGCGGCGAGTCGTGTGCCTTCCGCTCTACCCGCAGTACGCGAAAAGCACCGCCGAGAGCGTGCGCGACGTGCTCGAACCGGGGATCCCGATGATCGAGCAGTTCCACGATCATCCCGCCTACATTGCGGCGCTCGCCGCAAGCGTGCGCCGGCAATGGGCGGAGCACGGTCGCGGCGACCTGCTGGTGATGAGTTTTCACGGCATTCCGAAGCGCTCGGTCGAGCGAGGCGACCCGTATGAGCAGCACTGTCGCGAAACCGCGCGCCTGCTTGCTGCGGTACTCGAACTCGGGGCCTCGCAGTGGAAACTCACCTTTCAATCGCGCTTCGGCCCCGCGCAGTGGCTGCAGCCCTATACCCAGGACACGCTGGTCGATCTGGCGCGCGGCGGTCTCGCGCGGGTCGACGTGGTCTGTCCCGGATTCGTGTCGGATTGTCTCGAGACTCTCGAAGAGGTCGGCATCGAGGTGCGTGACGCGTTTCTCCAGGCCGGCGGCCGGCAATACCGCGCGCTGCACTGCCTCAACGAAGAACCGGAGTGGATCGCAGCGCTCGCTGAAATCACCGCGATCGGACGCAGCGCGTAGCCGGCGCAGTCGCCGCGACCGCCGCTGCGACGATGCGGTCGCATTGGCGTCACCGGCGTAGCCGCCGACCCTCCCCGGCCGGCCCCCTTGAAAACAGGGGCGGATGCCCTCAGCTAGAACGAGTTGACCCAGGAAGCGGCACATGCCTGAAAACACGCCAATCGATCAACCCGTAGCGCCCCAGGACGCTGCGCCGGCCGCGGAGAGCGAAACGCCGCGCCCGCTCGAAGTAATTCTTGCCGAGGCACAGGGCAAACTGGAGGACCAGCGGCAAGCCTGGCTTCGCGCCCTCGCCGACGCGGAAAACGCGCGCAAGCGCGCCCAGGCCGACGTCGCGCAGGCGCGCAAATTCGCCGTCGAGCGCTTTGTCGAGGATCTGCTCCCGGTCGCCGACAGTCTCGAGGCGGCGCTCGCCACCGAGGCCGCGAACGCGGAATCGCTTCGCAGCGGGATCGAACTGACGCTCAAGCTTCTGCGCGGCGCGCTCGAGCGCGCCAGCGTGACCGAGGTCGCGCCGTCCGCGGGCGAGCGATTCGATCCGCACCGCCACCAGGCGATGGCGATGGTCCCGGCGGAAGTTCCGCCCAATACGGTGGTCGCGGTGATGCAGAAAGGCTATTGCCTGAACGATCGCATCGTCCGCCCCGCGATGGTGACGGTCGCCAAGGCGCCCGAGGCCGCCCCGGATCCCATCCCCCAGGTTGAAAACGGCGGCGGAAACCCCATATCGAACCAAGGCTTAGACCAACAATCAAGGAACTGATATGTCAAAGATCATCGGCATCGACCTCGGGACGACGAATTCCTGCGTCGCCATCATGGAGGGCGGCAAACCCAAGGTGATCGAGAACTCGGAGGGCGCGCGCACGACGCCGTCGGTCGTCGCATACACCGAGGAGACCGAAATCCTCGTCGGGGCACCGGCCAAGCGCCAGGCCGTCACCAACGCGAGGAACACCCTGTACGCGGTCAAGCGCCTGATCGGACGGCGCTTCGAAGAGAAGGAAGTGCAGAAGGACATCAGCCTGATGCCCTTCAAGATCGTCAAGGCGGATAACGGCGACGCCTGGGTGGAAGTGCGCGGCAAGAAAATCGCGCCGCAACAGGTATCGGCCGACGTGCTGCGAAAGATGAAGAAGACCGCCGAGGATTATCTCGGCGAGGAAGTCACGGAGGCCGTGATCACGGTGCCCGCCTACTTCAACGACTCGCAGCGCCAGGCGACCAAGGACGCGGGGCGGATCGCGGGGCTGGAAGTCAAGCGGATCATCAACGAGCCGACGGCCGCGGCGCTCGCGTTCGGCCTCGACAAGCAGGAAAAGGGCGACCGCAAGATCGCGGTGTACGACCTGGGCGGCGGCACCTTCGACATCTCGATCATCGAAATCGCCGACGTCGAAGGCGAAATGCAGTTCGAGGTCCTTTCGACCAACGGCGACACCTTCCTCGGTGGAGAGGATTTCGACCAGCGCCTGATCGACTACATCGTCACCGAATTCAAGAAGGACCAGGGCGTCGACCTGTCCAAGGACGTGCTCGCGCTGCAGCGCCTCAAGGAAGGCGCGGAGAAAGCGAAGATCGAGTTGTCGTCCTCGCAGCAGACCGAGATCAATCTGCCGTACATCACCGCGGACGCGTCGGGGCCGAAGCACCTGACGATGAAGGTGACGCGCGCCAAGTTCGAGTCGCTGGTCGACGAGCTGATCGAGAAGACGATCGAGCCGTGCCGCATCGCGATCAAGGATGCGGGCGTCAAGGGCTCGGACATCTCCGACGTCATCCTGGTCGGCGGCCAGACGCGCATGCCGAAAGTGGTCGACCGGGTGCGCGAGTTCTTCGGCAAGGAGCCGCGCAAGGACGTCAACCCGGACGAAGCGGTCGCCGTCGGCGCCGCGATCCAGGCAGGCGTGCTGAAAGGCGACGTCAAGGACGTGCTCCTGCTCGACGTCACGCCGCTGTCGCTCGGCATCGAGACCCTGGGCGGCGTCTTCACCAAGCTCATCCAGAAGAACACGACCGTTCCGACCAAGGCTGCGCAGGTGTTCTCGACCGCGGACGACAACCAGACCGCGGTCACCATCCACGTCCTCCAGGGCGAGCGCGACATGGCGAGGGGCAACAAGTCGCTCGGCCAGTTCAACCTCAGCGACCTTCCACCGGCGGCGCGCGGCATGCCGCAGATCGAAGTGACGTTCGACATCGACGCCAACGGCATCCTCCACGTCACGGCGAAAGACAAGGCCACCAGCAAGGAGGCCAAGATCAAGATCCAGGCCGGGACCGGACTCTCCGAGGACGAAATCCAGCGCATGGTGAAGGATGCCGAAGCGCACGCCGACGACGACCGCAGGGCGCTCGAGCTGGTCAACGCGCGCAATCAGTGCGAGGCGCTGGTGCACACGGTGAAGAAATCGCTCAAGGACTACGGCGACAAGCTCGACGCAGGCGAGAAGGAAAAGATCGAGGCCGCGCTCAAGGACGCGGAGGCCGTGCTCAAGTCCGAGGACAAGTCCGAGATCGAGACCAAGGCGCAGGCGCTCGCGCTCGCCTCGCAAAAGTTCGGCGAGAAGATGTACGCCGAATCCCAGGCGCAACAGCAGCCGGCCGGCGCGGAGACGAAGCAGGAGTCCGGCGCCGGCGCGAAGGACGACGGCAACGTGGTGGACGCCGAGTTCACCGAAGTGAAGGACAAGAAAACCGGCTGATGCCCGACGCGCGCTGCGCGCGGGATCAGCTGGCCGGGATCGAAGCCGCGGCATCGGCCGCGGTTCATCCCGGCCTTTACCTATCGGGCGGACGGATCTAGATGGCGAAACGGGACTATTACGAAGTGCTCGGGGTCAACCGCGACGCCTCCGACGACGACATCAAGAAGGCCTATCGCCGGCTCGCCATGAAATGGCACCCGGACCGCAACCCCGAGAACCCGAAGGCCGAAGAACACTTCAAGGAAGCCAAGGAAGCCTACGAGATCCTCTCGGACTCGCAGAAGCGCGGCGCCTACGACCGTTTCGGCCACGCCGGAGTCGACCCGAGCGCAGCGGCCGCCGGAGGCGCCGGGGCGGGATTCGGTGGCGCGGGCTTCGGCGACATCTTCGGCGACATCTTCGGCGAAATTTTCGGCGGCGGACGCGGCGGCCGGTCCGCCGTGTATCGCGGCGCCGATCTGCGCTACAAACTCGAAATCTCCCTGGAGCAGGCGGCGCACGGTTTCGAGACCAAGATTCGGGTCCCGACGATGGCCGAATGCAGCACCTGCCACGGCACGGGCGCGAAGCCGGGCACGCAGCCGACGGGCTGTCCGACCTGCCACGGCGCCGGGCAGGTGCGGATTTCGCAGGGACCGTTCTCGATCGCGCAGACCTGCCCGCGCTGCCGCGGCGCGGGCAAGGTGATCGCCCAGCCGTGCGCGCAATGCGCGGGCGCGGGACGCACCAAGCACCACAAGACGCTGCAGGTGCGAATTCCCGCGGGCGTGGACGAAGGCGACCGCGTGCGCCTGTCGGGCGAAGGCGAGGCCGGCGTGAACGGCGGACCGGCCGGGGACCTCTACGTTCAGGTCCACATCAAGGCGCACCCCGTATTCACGCGCGATCACGACGATCTTCACTGCGAAATGCCGGTGTCGTTCGCGACCGCGGCGCTCGGCGGCGAAATCGAGATCCCCACGCTCGACGGCAGCGCGCGCATCAAGGTGCCTCCCGAGACGCAAAGCGGCAAGGTCTTCCGGCTGCGCGACAAGGGCATTCACGGCGTTCGCAGCCAGAACCGCGGCGACCTGTACTGCCACGTGGTGGTCGAAACGCCGGTCAGCCTGACCGAGCGGCAGCGCGAGCTGTTGCGCGAATTCGAGGCCATCAGTCAGGGCGACGCCGCGCGCCACAATCCGCGCAGCAAGTCCTGGCTCGACAAGGTGCGCGCGTTCTTCGCCGAGTAGCGTCCCCGCGGACGCCTACATGCCCTTGAACAGGTGCGTGTAGCTGCGGCTCACCTCGAGCTTGTCCGGGCGGCCCTTGATGTGCACCAGCTGCCGGCCGCGGAAATCCCGGCTGACGCCCGCGATGGCGCGCGCATTCACGAGCGTCGAGCGGTGGATCTGCCAGAACTGTTTCGGATCGAGTTCCGCGATCAGCTCCTTGATCGGCTTGCGGATCAGCGCCTCCTGCTGCGCGGTCTGCACGCGCGTGTACTTCTCGTCGGAGACGAAAAACAGCACCTCCTCGACCGGGATCATCTGGATCTGCTGTCCAACGGCCGCCTGGATCCACTTCAGCGGGGCAGTCCCGTCGCCGCCCAACTGCTGCTGGAGACGGTCGAGCAGCTGCCGCATCAGGTCCTGTGAACCGGATTCTGCCGGTCCGCGAGCGCCGCGCTGCGACAAGCGCGCCTTGATCCGGTCCACGGTCACTTGCAGCCGCTCGCGCTCGGCGGGCTTCAGGATGTAGTCGATCGCGCCCTGCTCGAAGGCCTCGATCGCGTACTGATCGTAGGCCGTGACGAACACGATCGCGGGCGGCGCGCCGGGTTCGAGCGCCGCGATCTCGCGCGCCGCCTGCACCCCGGTCTTGCCCGGCATGCGGATGTCGAGAAAAACCAGATCGGGGTTCGCCGCCGCAGTTCGCTCCACGGCTTCGATTCCGTTGCGCGCCTCGGCGACGATTTCCAGTTCCGGCCAGACTTCGGCGAGGCGCGCGCGCAACTGCTCACGCATGAGCGCTTCGTCATCCGCAATCACGGCACGTGCATGCATCGATGATCCCTCAGGCGCGGGTGGTGTTGTTCGCGGTCCTATAGGGTACGACGATGGTGATCCGCGTGCCATTCGGCGCGTTGTCGGCGATGCGAAGCTCGGCTTCGCCGCCGTAGATGAGTTTCAGCCGCTCCCGGATGTTCGCCAGCCCGACGCCGGTGCCGGTGGTCGCGGCGCGCCCGAATCCGACCCCGGTGTCGACGACCGTGACCTCGAGCCGGCCGTGCACGACCTCCGCCTCCACGGTCAGCCTGCCGCCTTCGGGTTTCGGCTCGAGGCCGTGCTTGATCGCGTTTTCCACCACCGATTGCAGCATCATGGGCGGAAAATCGGCCGAATTCAGTCCCTCGCCGACGCGGATTTCGACCCGGAGCCGTTCGCCCATCCGCACCCGCAGGATCTCGAGATACGGCCGCACCACCGCGAGTTCCCGGCCGAGGTTGGTTTCGGATTCCCGCATTCCCGGCATCGACGCGCGCAGCAGCGCGATCAGGTTCTTCTGCATTGCGCTCGCCCGCCGCGAATCGGTCTCGATCAGGTGATCGATGCTCGCGAGCGTGTTGAACAGGAAATGCGGCTCGACCTGCGCCTGCATCGCCGCCATGCGCGCCTCGACGACCTGGCGCCTGAGGCTTTCGGCATCCGCAGTCTCCTGCGCCTCCGCGGCCTTGACCTCCGCCTTGACGCGCCCGGCGTACGCGATCTTGATCACCATCGACGCGACGATGAACAGCAGCGCGAGCTGCGGCAGGAAATCCCCGAGCCGAACGATCTTCGTCCGAACCTTGGGCTTATCCTGGGCGAGTCCTGCCTGCTCCTCGATCGCCTCGCGAATGCTCTCGCTCGCCTCCCCGATCGCCTGGCGAATTTCGTCGTTCACCTCACCGGGCGGCAGGTCGATGCGCACGCCCAGCGGCCCGACGACGATCTTTCCGCCGGCAACGGAGTGCGGCGCATCCGGTGATTTCGAGGCGCCCTCGTCGATCCCTTTCTTCGCTTCGCCTTCCGGCGCCTTCTTCGGCCCGGTGCCCGGCGCATCTTTCGGCTCGGCGCCAGGCGTTTCCCTCGACTCGCCAGTCGATGCATCCTTCGGTTCGGTCTTTTTCGCCGATGAATTGCTGTTGCGCAGGATCCGAACCCCCGACTGGTCGATCTTGATCTCGACGTCGCCCACCCGCTCCCGGATCCTTTCCCTGACCTTCTCGCGCGCAGCGCGCTGGGCCTGCGATTCGGGTCGACTGGCGGTGGCGGGTTTCTCGGTCCTGGAGATCTCCAGGTTGAACGGCGGCAATTCGCTCAGAATTCCCGCGGCGATCATCGACAGGAGCGAGAGCAGGAAGAATTTCTTCCACGAGATTCCGACCAGCCATTCCGCATACCGCCGGAACGCCCCGGCGGCGGCCCGGGAAAAACCCTCCCAGCCCGACTTCGGTGCCGTAGTACCCGCGGCGGATGCCTGGTCGCTCATGTCGTGCGCTTCATGCCAACCGGTAGCTTACGGCCTGCCGGCGCTCGGATTACGATCCAGGACTTGGAATTTCGCATTCACTTCGGCTCTCTGCAAAAGGCGTCTTGCGATGGCGGCACTCTAGTGGCGATCGAGTGAGCGGGCGAGCGCAATCCGACAGGCTGCGGATATCGGGCGGCAGATCGCAATTCCGGAGGACGAGCCGCACGCGGGTTGCATAATGCTATCCGTTGAAATCCAAGGGGTGCATCATGCAACGACTGATCCTGGTGGCATTGGGCATCGCACTGGTCGGAATTCCCGCCTGGACCGCAGCCTCCGATGATCCCGATCCGGTCGCGGCCGTGAGGGCTTTCAGGCAGGCACTCGAAACCGGCGACCGCGTGACCGCGCTCGAACTGCTTTCGCCGGACCTGCTGGTGTACGAATCCGGAGACGTGGATGCCACGCGTGCGGATTACTCGGCACACCACCTCGACGCCGATCTCGCTTTTCTCGCCAAGGCGAAAGTCAGCGTACTGCGCCAATCCGCTTCCCGGGACGGTGCGCTTGCGTCGGTCACGACGCAGTCGCGCATTTCGACTCCGGGCGGAGATCTCGTAGGTACCGAGACGATGGTGCTCCGGCTCGGGGCACAGGGATGGCGAATCGTGCATATCCACTGGTCTTCGCGCCGCGCGACCAAACGGGACGGGTGATTCCTCCGGGATCCCGCCGGATCCGCCTGCGGGGCGATTCAGTCCCTGATTTGCCCGATTCGTCGCACGCCCGTTGTACGCGCGCCGTGTGGCGCCTACGCTGCGGGCGTCTCGTCCAGGAGGTGATCATGACGCGTGCGACTCGGATGACTGTTCTTTGCGCGGCGATTGCAGTCCACGGTGCGGCGCTCTTCGTGGTTCACCGGTCCATGGCAGACATCACGGTCCGGGAGCGGCTCGCGCTGCTCGAACCGGCCCGGATCGTCGTCGGTGCGCCGGCGGAATTGCGGCGGATGATCGGATCGCAGCAATGCCCGGGGCTCGCAGCGACCGCCTAGCGCTACTTTCTTCGCCACGTCGTCCCTGAGGCAGCGTCTTCCAGCACGATGCCGGCGGCGTCCAGTTCGGCGCGAATCCGATCGGCTTCCGCGTAATCCTTGCGTTTTCGGGCTGCGAGCCGGGCCTCGATGCGCCGCCGGATTTCCGCATCCGGCAAGGTCTCTCCCGGACCCGACTGCAGGAAGGAAACGGGATCCCGCTGCAGCAACCCCAGCACGCCGCCCAGGGCGCGCAGCGCCGGCATCAATTCGGCCCGTCCCTTGCCGATTTCTCGCGCCAGGTCGAACAGCACCGCGACCGCCTCGGGCGTATTGAAGTCGTCGTCCATCGCCGCCTTGAAACGCGCGGCGAACGGCTCGCTCCAGTCGATCGCGCCATCGGCTGGCGCCGGCGCGCCCTTGAGCGCCGTGTACAGGCGCGCGAGCGCCTGGCGCGACTCGAGCAGTTGCGATTCGGCGAAGTTGAGCGGGCTGCGGTAATGCGTGCGCAGGTAAAGAAAGCGCAGCGCCTCCGCGTCGTGGCGCTCGAGAACCTCCCGGAGGGTGGAGAAGTTCCCAAGCGACTTGGACATCTTCTCGTCGTCCACGCGCACGAAGCCGTTGTGCATCCAGTAGTTGACGAATCGTTCCCGGTTCGCGCCCTCGGACTGCGCGATTTCGTTCTCGTGGTGCGGGAACTGCAGGTCCTGGCCACCGCCGTGGATGTCGAAATGCCCGCCGAGCAGCGTGCAGCCCATGGCAGAGCACTCGATGTGCCAGCCGGGACGGCCCTCGCCCCAGCGCGATGGCCACT